>Ga0153917_1000737_pt1 | contig 17876 bp, 12 predicted proteins | sample TSFL001MetaG_FD_104695 | JGI IMG/M metagenome (GOLD analysis project Ga0153917, IMG submission 104695) | Attine ant fungus gardens microbial communities from Florida, USA - TSFL001 MetaG | ecosystem: Host-associated > Fungi > Mycelium > Unclassified | place: USA: Florida, Paynes Creek Historic... | reverse complement strand
TTCAATGTTAGGTTTATTTCTACGCTTTCGCTAGTAAACTGAGATACAGATAAATTAGACGAAAAGAGGGACACCGTGGACTCCATATTTTCTATTGGCATCCAGTCATTATGGGACGAATTGCGCCACATGCCAGTCGGAGGAGTGTGGTGGATTAATACGGATCGCAACGAGGATGCTGTCAGTCTGGTGAATCAAACGATTGCCGCGCAGACTAAAGATGCGCGCGTTGCCGTCATCACTATGGGTGAAGAACCGAAGAAAATCATTAGGCTTGAGAATGACCTCGGGCCACAAACGGTAAAATTATTTTCCATGTCAACCGAGGCAGATAGTCTATACTTTTTGCCCCGCGATATTCAGTGCACTATTGATCCCGATCACTATTTAGTGATTCTTAAATGCTCAAACAATGCCCTGCAAAATATACCGACTGAGAAACTTCTTCACTGGCTTGAAAAAATCAATAGATGGGCAAAAAATCAAAACTGCACGCTACTGGTCGTTAACCCAGGCAGTAATAATGACAAGTTGTTCTCGCTTTTAATGGGGGAATATCGTTCTCTTTTCGGTCTTGCAAGTATCCGTGACCAGACCGACAGTTTTCTTTACGATATTGCTTTCTGGTGTAATGAAAAAGGGGTGAGTGCACGACAACAACTTACTCTCAAACTTATCGAAGGCCATTGGCATGTCGCGCAACAAGAAGAAACCGTGGTGCAACCGCGCAGCGATGAAAAACGCATTCTCAGCCAGATTGCGGTATTAGAAGGTGCCCCGGCCCTTTCAGAAAATTGGTCACTGTTTGAAACAAACGAAGCATTATTTAATGAAGCCCGTACGACGCAGGCCGCCACTATTGTTTTTTCGTTGATGCAAAATAACCAAATCGAAACGCTGGCGCGACAAATTCACACATTACGCCGTCAGCGCGGTAGCGCGTTAAAAATCGTGGTACGCGAAAATAATACCAGCCTGCGCGCAACGGACGAACGTTTGCTGCTGGGTTGCGGCGCCAACATGGTCGTTCCCTGGAATGCCCCGCTTTCACGCTGCCTGACGCTGATTGAGAGCATTCAGGGCCAGCAGTTCAACCGCCACGTACCGGAAGACATCACCACGCTGTTGTCCATGACCCAGCCGATGAAACTGCGCGGCTATCAAAAATGGGACACCTTCTGTGATGCCGTTAGCAACATGATGAACAACACGCTGCTGCCGGCAGACGGAAAAGGGGTGATGGTTGCCCTGCGTCCTGTGCCGGGTATCCGCGTTGAGCAGGCACTCACGCTGTGCCGTCCGAACCGTTCCGGGGATATCATGACGATTGGCGACAACCGTCTGGTACTGTTTTTATCCTTCTGCCGGGTGAACGATCTCGACACCGCCCTGAACCATATTTTCCCGTTACCCACAGGAGATATCTTCTCTAACCGCATGATCTGGTTCGAAGACAGCCTGATCAGTGCCGAGCTGGTGCAAATGCGAACCCTGGCACCTGAGCAGTGGGTAAAACCGTTGCCGATGACGGCCGACACCAACCCCATTCTTAATGCTAAGCATGACGGGCACGTCTGGCGTCGGGTACCTGAACCACTTCGCTTGTTATCCGGGAATGAGGAGAGCGCATCATCATGAATATCAGCGACATTATTCAACTGGTCGTACTCTGTGCACTCATTTTTTTCCCGCTCGGCTACTATGCACGCCATTCGATGGGCCGTATTCGTAATACCGCCAGGATGCTGTTTGTAAAACCTCGCTACGTTAAACCAGCCGGAACACTGACACGGGCTCCGCACGTCAAGGCAAACCGAAAACATGACTAACTCTACCTATACCCATTCGGCGCCATCGCCGCTCTGGCAATACTGGCGCGGCCTTTCCGGCTGGAACTTCTATTTTCTGGTGAAGTTTGGTCTGCTGTGGGCAGGCTACCTGAATTTCCACCCCCTGCTTAACCTGGTGTTTATGGCCTTCCTGTTGATGCCAATCCCTAACATCAGGTTGCACCGTTTGCGCCACTGGATTGCCATCCCGATAGGCTTTGCTCTGTTCTGGCATGACACCTGGCTACCCGGCCCGGACAGCATTATGAGCCAGGGCTCGCAGGTTGCGGGTTTCAGTTCTGACTACATTCTCGATCTGACCGAGCGGTTTATTAACTGGCAGATGATTGGGGCAGTCTTTGTGCTGCTGGTTGCCTGGCTGTTCTTGTCTCAGTGGGTGCGCGTAACGGTGTTTGTGGTGGCCATCCTGATATGGCTTAACGTACTGACCCTGGCTGGGCCAGGCTTCTCGTTATGGCCAGCAGGCCAGCCGACCACTACGGTCACCACCACCGGTGGCACCGCCGCCGCAACGGTAGCCACCGCAGGGGATAACCCGGTCGTTGGGGATATCCCAACGCAGACGTCACCACCGACATCCACTAACCTGAATGCCTGGCTTTCAAGCTTCTATACCGCAGAAGACAAGCGTCAGACCAAATTCCCGGATGCATTACCTGCGGACGCTCAGCCGTTCGAGCTGCTGGTGATTAACATCTGTTCTCTGTCATGGGCCGATGTGGATGCAGCCGGTTTAAGTTCGCACCCGTTGTGGTCGCACTTCGATATTCAGTTTAAAGATTTCAACTCCGCCACCTCTTACAGCGGCCCGGCGGCTATTCGCCTGCTGCGCGCCAGCTGTGGTCAGCCATCGCATAAAAATCTCTACCAGCCAGCGGGAAACCAATGCTATCTGTTTGATAACCTGGCAAAACTGGGCTTTACGCAGCACCTGATGCTGGGCCATAACGGCCAGTTCGGCAACTTCCTGAAAGAAGTGCGTGAAGAAGGCGGAATGCAAGCGCCGCTGATGGATCAGACCGGGTTGCCGGTATCGCTGCTGGGCTTTGACGGTTCACCGGTTTATGACGATACCGCCGTGCTCCAGCGCTGGCTGCAAACCATTGAGAAAGACGCTAACCCGCGCAGTGCCACGTTCTATAACACGCTGCCGCTGCATGATGGTAACCACTTCCCGGGCGTCAGCAAAACGGCCGATTACAAAGTGCGTGCGCAGAAGCTGTTTGATGAGCTGGATGCCTTCTTTACCGAGCTGGAAAAATCAGGTCGCAAGGTGATGGTTGTCGTTGTGCCAGAACACGGCGGCGCGCTGAAGGGTGACAGAATGCAGGTGTCTGGCCTGCGTGATATCCCAAGCCCGTCCATTACCAACGTACCTGCCGGGATTAAATTCTTCGGTATGAAAGCCCCGCATCAGGGTGCGCCAATTGAGATCACTCAGCCAAGCAGCTATCTGGCGATTTCTGAGCTGGTGGCTCGTGCGGTAGACGGTAAGCTGTTTGTGGAAGATAGCGTGAACTGGAACCAGCTCACCAGCGGCCTGCCACAGACTGCTGAGGTATCAGAGAACGCTAACGCTGTCGTTATCCAGTACCAGAACAAACCGTATGTTCGTCTGAATGGCGGCGACTGGGTACCGTATCCGCAGTAATCAAGACTCCCTCTGCCCCCTCTCCCTTTGGGAGAGGGTTGGGGTGAGGGGGAACATAAGGCTGTGGTGGTCGTTCCGTTCACCTTATGTTCCCTGCTTCTCTGTCACCACACTACTAGTGAACGTGTCAGGGCGGCTCAGTCGCCACCGCCCTGACCACCCGGGCTCCCGGCAAGAAAATCGTCGCTTCGCGATACCCTCAGCGTTTGCTCCAGGCTAATCGGGGACGGACGGATGAAACGTCCTTGTAAAGCCGCCCTCGCCGCGCATCCATGCGCGTCGCCCCGGCCTTCCGTAAACGCTTCGGCGATTTTCAGCCGGACCAGGGAGTCGCTGTAAGCCTTTCATTTTAATAATATTACGTCATCGCTGAGTTAAGACAAAAATGACTGGGGCTCGTATATTACTGCTCTGCGAGCCACACCAGCATTTTCAGGCTCGCGGAGTAATAATCATCTTTTGTCGTGATTTCCGGTTCGCCAGACGCCTGCCCCATCGTTAAATCACGAACGGCCAGCAGCCCTCCTTCCATCATATACGGCGCGTACTCGTTGGTTGTGACATTCACCCACGCCGGGGTTTGCTCGCGACTGAATTGCCCAAACCAGCTACGCCACGGCGTCAGCAGCGAGCTTTGTTTATCAAACCAGGCGATATAAAGCGGAATACGAATAGCGTCATAGCTCATCCGTGGAGCCCAGGCTTTGGCCGGAACCAGCTTGCCGCCGGCTTCCAGAGACACCCAGTCCGTGGGCAAATTCGCTTTACCCGACCCCATTTTCCCAAGCAGTCGCTGTCCGTCCTGAATCAGCTCGCGCCAGACCTGCAAATGGCTGCGATCGGCAAATGCCTGCCAGGCAGGGAACACGAAGTAAGAAGGATTCAGCACCACTTCACTGTTCAGGTTAAACCCCTGGACGCCAGGCAGCATTACCCGGTATCCCGCATAGCGGATCACGTTGTGCGCAATCAGCGCTTTGGTGATGCTATCCGAGGCTGTGCTGTAGCGCTTGTCATGCCAGCGTGCATCAGCTTTTAACAGCGCCCATGCAATCAGAACATCACCGTCAGATGCGTTGTTTTTGTCGGCAACCGGGTTGGCTTCCACCGGGTTATACCGCCAGTAAAACAGCCCATTATCTTTGTTTTTCAGCGTGCTGTCTGTCCACTGCCAGAGCTTATCGAAGGTGACTTTATCATCGCTTGCCACGGCCATCAGCATGGCAAAACCTTGCCCTTCCGTATGGGAAACATTGCCATTGCCGGTATCAACTATCCGGCCATCCGGCATAAAGAAACGCGCCTTATATTGCTCCCAGGCCTGGCCTGCATGGGAGAAAGGCGAAACCAACACACTCATCATGACCAACAGTGCGGCACATGCGGGCTTTCGCATAATTAACTCATTGTGGATTGTGATAGCGGAACTGAACGTCCGAAATGGAAAAGAGACGATCGCGACTCACTGTCACGTGCGCTTTTCCGCCCTGCCCCTGCATCCAGTGGGCATACAATCCCTCCAGTATTGCACAGAAGGCATGACACCAGCGGTTTTGCTGTTCCGCTATGCGACTGACCGGCAGCCCCTGATGGCGAAGCGTCAGATCGGTGTCACGGGTGGCGATATCCACACAGCCCCAGCCAAAACGGGCCAGTTGCCCGTTGATATTCGCCTCCAGCTCGCCCACGGTTTCCGAGGGCTGAAGCGGGAACTGCTCCGCCAGCGCGTGCCCCATCTGGCGCAAGAACGGCTGGCTTTCATGTTCGCCGACGTTGCTCACCATTCCTTCGACCATCAAGGCCAGCAAATCAAACCAGCCTTCTGGCGTTTGCTGGCCGCGAAACCAGCTCATCAGCGCAGGATTGTCCATATTCTGTGTCATCACTTATCTCCCAGCATGTAGCGGAAATAGAGCCCCGCCGTACTTTCGTTGTAGCTGCCAAAGGTGTCATAACCGACGTTGCCGCCAATGGTCATATCTTTGTTGACGTTGTAATCCACCCCTGCGCGAACCGTGTAGCCAATACCGTTTTCCGAGCTGCTCTTATAGCGGGCCTCTTTGGCGAAACCACTGGCAACCGCCCCTTCGAGCAGCTCCTGCCAGGCATCTTTCGTCGGGAAGTAGTCGCTGCTGTCCTGGCTATACGATTGATACCCCACGGAGCCACCCAGTTTCAGTTTCCAGTTATCAATTTTCTGGGTGTAATCCACCGGCAACGCGACGCTGACGTAGTTTTGCGGGCTGAAGTAACCGCCCTGGCCGAAGGTGAACTGGCTCAGGTTTTTCGAGAAGTCCATCCAGCTCATGCTCAGCCCGGCCTGCACCTGACGGAGATCGTCATGATAAGGCCGCAAATAGACCCCGGCGCCGGCGTTCACGCTGGTGTTACTCGCCACATTCTCGCCAAGATAGCTGTAACCGCCACCACCAACGTAGAACCCGGCATCGCCATCGTCATAGCTGAGTTGCAGGTTGCCGCCGTTTTTAGTGACGCGCCCCCAGGTCTTGCCAGAGTACTTGTCTTCCAGACCAACATAAGAGAGCAAGCTGTCGGTCACGGCGCGACGTTCGCCGGTCAGGATAAGCGAGAGGTAATTGGTGAGTTTCGGCGACCATTTCACCCCGCCGACCAGCGTACTCAGATCCTGCCCAAGCGGCGTGCTGCCGATGTCCATACGGTAATCTTTACCGCTCAGCGCCATGCTCAGCTCGACGCCATTCGCTTTTTGCGAATCGGTTGACACATCGCCCGGTTGGCTCACGTTTGGCTTCAGGCTGGAGGCTTCAAGGTACTCACCCACCGCTCCGCCATCGTAAGCGCCAAGCTTAGCCAGATTGAGCTGTCCGTCGGTGCTGGTCAGGTTAAAGTCGCTCGCATTAAGCGTGCCGAGAGAATCAATCGTCGCCATTTCAGGATGGCTGGCGAGATACGTTGCCCTCTCGGTAGCACTCATCGCCGCCAGAGATTTTTGCTCGTTGGTCACGGTAGAAATCACGTTCGATGCCGCATTAGCCAACGGGTTTGAACCAAAGCGACGCCACGCATCACCGCTGGCACTGCCAGCGCTGAGCGTGACCGGGGTTGCGGTAAATTCAAAGCGCGACTCGCCAAACGGCGAGCTGGACCAGGTAAGCGGCGCTTTCGCTTCCGTCAGCTTGCTGGTTCCCGATTCACCGTCACGACCACGAATTTGTACGCCGCCCTGCAACCAGGTGCCGGTTTGATCCTGCATCTGTAGCATCATGTCATCCACCTGGCGCAAGGTGCGGCTCTGGACGGTTTCTTGCGGCAGATCGGTCCGGGTGGTGCCTGGCAGCGTAGACCCCGGCTCGCGTGCGGTTTGCGCCAGTTGCCACGGTAGCGCGCTTTCGCTGGACACCGTGGCCACCGCCGCCTGAGTGGTACGGCTGGTGCTGACAAACGGGTTGTCTGCCAGCAGCAGGCCGCCCATCGTCGGCGTGGCAGCGCTGTTGGTGGACTCCAGCCCCACCAGCTTGCCGCGTGCGCTACGCAGATAAGTCATCGCCTGCTGGTGATTACCCTGCGCCTCTTCCAGACGCGCCAGCAACAGCAAACGCTGCGGCGAGTTGTTGGTTTGCAGCCCATTTGCCAGTTGCTTCGCCTTCACGACATTGTCTTGTGCCAGCGCAACATCGATTGCACCCACGCGCGCATCCTGATCCGGCGTATCGCGCGTCATCAGGTAGTCATAAACCACGCCCGCTTCTTTGTTCATCTTGCCGGTCTGGTAAAGACGCGCCATCGCAAACATCAGATCGGTATTTTGCGGATCGCTTTGCAGCGCGCGGATCAGTTTGTCGTAGGCTGCCGCGTAGTTACCCTGCTCGCGAAGTTGATCCGCTTCGTTGATCACATAGCCATTACGCACGCCCGCCAGCTGTGTTGGCGTACTGCGCGAGAGCAGTTCCGGGTTTGCCAGGAAACGCTGTGCTTCACCATTCAGCCCAGCCTGGTTCAGTACAGCAACCTGATCGGCATAGTCACCCGCATTCCCTTTCACCCCGTCGTTCATATTGTTGCGAACTACCGCTACCGCACCCGTGAGGTCGCCGCTTTGCGCCAACATCCTGGCCAGTTTGCCTGCATCTGCCGGGCTTTCCGGTGGACGCGATGACAATGTTTTCAGCGTGTTGGCCGCCGCAACCCCATTGCCCTGCGCCAGATAGCGCTCAGCAGTAGCCATTTGCAGGTTGTAATTCACCCGCTGCGATAGCTCACGCATTTGCGGTGTCTGGCTGGCAGGAGAAACCCGTGACAACAAGGTTTGTGCCTGTTGCCAGGCATCGTTTTCGCTGGCAAACAGAGCGGATGCATACAGTGCACTGGCTCCGGCGCCCGGACGCGACGCAGGTTGCATCACCGACGCCGCTTCACCATCCGCACCCGATTTTTGCAGCAGACGCGCCAGATCAAGACGCAGCCACGGATCGTCCGGCAAACGGGCAACGCCCTGACGCAGGATCGCGATCGCCTGTTGTGTATTCCCGCTATCGACAGCCTGTTGTGCCTGACGACGAACAGGATCCCCCGGCAAACCGGTCACCACGCGCGGCTGAAGCTTCGCCTGAAGCGAGGCCGGTAAGGTACGTAATATGGCCTGCGCGTCATCCGTTTTGTTTTGCTCTTTCAGGACGTAATAGAGGTTTTCGCGCGCCGCGCCGTTTTGCGGCTGGTTGTTCACCATGTCACGCAGGATCTGTTCCGCCTGCGGGTAGTCTTTGTTATGGCGCAGCACATCGGCACGGAACAGTTTGGCAGCCGTCCCCCGCTCACCTGTTTGCTGGGCAAGAGGTGCCGAGAGCGCAAGCGCCTGGCTAATATTGCCCTCTTTCAGCGCCTGCTGAGCCTGGGCAAGCTGGCCGTAAAATGCCGCGTCATCCGCCTGAGCCTGGCGCTGTGCAGAAGCATCACCGCCCTGACTTGCCGCACGCCCCAGATACTGCGCCGCTGCCTGATAATCCCCTTTACGCTGTGCGATATACCCCATCCCGGCCAGGGCATCGGCATCCTGCGGGTTGGTTTGCAGCACCTGCTCAAACTGGCGCTTTGCCGCATCGGTATTGCCGCTGTTCAGGGCGGTAAACCCTTCGCCTTTTGCCGCGCCACCCACGTTTTTACGGTAGTACGCCTGTACTTCACTGTCCTGCGGATGGCGCTGCAACCAGGTATCATAGAACTGCTCGTCACCCGGTTTTGGCCCCAGCCATAACAGCGCCTGACGCAGCCCGGCATCGGCATCTTTACTGCCGCTGGCCATCTCCTGTAACTGCATCATCCCGTCACGCCGCGTCTCTTCCCGCCAGGTGAGCATTTTCCCCAGCGCCACGCGCGCCGCGTTATCCTGCGGGTTCTGTGCCGAAAAGCGCTGTAGTTCTGCCAGCGCCTGAGGATAGAGCGCCTTGTCGCTGCCCATCGTCTGATAATATTCCGGCGCAAGGCTTGCCGGTGGGGTATCACCATTAAACAGCGTTTTCCAGGTGTCGAGCGCCGCAGGAATATTGCCGCTACGCGCCTGCTGACGCGCCAGAGTTAACGTCCCCTGCGGCACCTGGGTCATCTGCCTGGCGTTATCCAGTGCCTGTAATCCGGCATCGCCTGGCGAGACTTTTGCCAGCCGTGCGCGCCACTGGGCTGCGGTTTGTAAATCGCCATTTTGTTGCGCCCACAATGCCATCAGATAGAGGGCCTGAGTGTTGTTGGCATCCACCATCAACACTTTTTTCAGCGACTCGCTGGCCAGGTCGTCATGGGATTTTTCATGCCAGTAATTTGCCTGGTCGAACAGCGCTTTCAACGCCGCATCGTTCTGCGCCGCAAATGCCGTGCTACCAAACGTCAGCACACCGGAAAGGCAGATAGCCGATTTAATTGTTATTTTTTTCACTTTCCTGTCTCCGGGTTCAGGCGCTTATGCGCACGCTTTTTCAGGAAGGCATAAAGCGCCAGCCCGGTCAGCGAACTGATAATCAGCCCAAGAATGGCCAGCAGCGCCGAATGCTGGTTGGCATACCAGACAATCATCATTTGCATCGGCATTTGCCCGCTCGGGAACTGCGACCCGACGCGGAAACTGCGCACACCGTTTTCGTTGGTGATAATCGCCGCATCGCCACGAATTCCGGCGTTGATACGTGCTGAGGTTAAGTCCTCATGCAGGCGTGAAAGCTGATCGTCATTACTGCCCAGCGCCATCACCACCAGCCGGTCGCTGTTCCACGGCGAGCGGAAGCTCACGAACCCGCGCCAGGCTTCGTTGGAAGAGAAGTAGCGGTCCGCGTCGACACCATCCGACGTCCAGTCTCCGGCAAGCCAGCGTTGCAGCTTCTGCCAGGTTGAAGGTTCACGTACGCCCAGCGTGTTGTCGTGCGAGGTAAACGGTGAACTGCTGAGCAGCGCCTGATTGAAGTCATGCTGAGCCATCCCACTAACGGCAAGCACATCGCGGGTACGCAGCAGCTCCAGGTTGCCGCCTGCCGTGGGCACACCCATCACAACGCGGTTGTTGTACAGCGCAGCACCGGTGGCGTTCCCTGAGCGTGCCGCCATGTCCAGCAGCGTTGCGATCTGGGTTTCCGTCGGGTGTTCCGGCAACAGCAGCACCGTTTCCGAGTAATCGGCCATACGGGTGAACGGGAACGACGCGCCGACAAAGTAAGAGAGGTTTGGCATCAACGCGAAGTGACGTGTATGGCTCAGATCGATCCACGAATCCTCGTCAATACGGCTCTTGATGTTGTTGTTCAGCAGCACGCTGCACGGCGCATTCTCTTTTGCCGTGATGTTGAAATAGAGCGAAAGCTGGTTGTCGCCGTAAATCATGTACGGCTCCAGCGGCATATCGAATTTCTCCTGCCGCGCATCGCCGCCCACCTTGTGCCAGAGCGTTTCCAGCGCACCTTGCTTGTTCACTGGCAGGTTATGCAGGAAGGTGTCATTGAGTGTCATGCTGAGCCAGGACTTGTTTTCGTCAATCCAGTTTTCGGTCGGGAAGCGATAACCAATGTGCAGCGGAATGGTTTCGCCATCCCACAGGAACAGATCGGGTGCTGCACGGAAAGCAACACGCAGCGGCGGATGCCAGATCCCGGTGACGGTCAGGCTTTGATCTTTACGGATCAGCTCCGACAACTTCACCGGACGATCCGTTGGGATCCAGCGCGGGGCATCATAAGGTTTGCTGACCGGGATCTTTTGCACTGGCAGCGAGAGGCTGGCAGTTTGCAGCGCAAAGTTACCACGCGTCAGCCGCCAGGCCGCGGTGCGCAGCGCCGCTTCATCCTTACCCACAACCAGCAGCAGCTTATAAACCGGGTTTGCCGGATTATCGACAATTTGCAGCATCGGCTGAGTGGTTTGCGGCAAGGTCATGCCGCCAATCTTCTCGCCAGGATGGCCAATCAGAATGCCGTTTTTCTCTGGTAGAGTGTCATTCAGCGCGGCAAACGAGACACCACGATAATCTGCCTGAATTCCCAGCCAGGAAGAGATCAGTGCCGCCGCGCTGAGCGTATCGCTGCTAAGACCTGCCCCAAATGCAAAGGCAATCGTGGCTGGAGTCATCTGCATACTGTCAAAAAACGGACGCGGGAAGTGACTTAAATCCGCGCCAATATCCAACTGCTGCCCTTCCAGTTCAAAACGGGAATCAGGCAGAACCGTCACGCGATATTTATCCGTCAGGTCACGCTGGCACTGCATCGCATCGCCATCGTTAATCTTAAAGCTCAGGCTGTTGCTGGAGACCAGCAGCGCAGAGGGGATATCCAGCTGGAATCGTGAAACATCGCTCTCTTCCGCGCCGAGCGGCACCGTGCCAAGAGGCTGCCCGTTAAGCATCAGCTGCATAGTGGCATTGCGCGTGGCCATCGCCGGAGAAACTTTAAGATTCAGTAAAAGCTGCGCGTTAGTGACCACCTGATCGACCGGCAGGGTAAAGCGCGTACCGCCCTGCAACTGGCCGCCGCTCAGCACAATCCCCTGCGGTTGCCCCATTTGCGCCACGCTGATGGTATTCACCGAAGTGGGGGCAAAGGATGCAGCAGGCGCGGCGGGTGCGGGCATTTCAACCGGCAATAACGACGCTACTGTGGTTTCCTCACTGTGCAGTGGCAGCGCAAACAACGACGCCGCCAGCAGGGTGAGTGTTGTCAGACGTTTCATGCGTTGCCGTCCTCCTGAACCTGCACTTTTGCCTGCGCGCGGCGATTAGCGCGGCGGGTTTTCCAGGTCATCCAGAACAGATCGAACACACAGCGGACAATGGTCGCCAGCGAGCGGAATGGATTGTCCTGCGGTTTTGGCGGCTGGATCCACGCATCGGCGCGCGCCAGCACCACACGCACCAGTTCGCGGCGTCGTGACAGCGGGATATCGTCGAACATCAGGCGGATATAGCGTTCATCCGTCGTGACCACTTTCACCGGAATGCTGATCGCCCCTGATTGCAGCAGCAGCTCAATTTCTTCAATCTCATCGGTCAGATGACGATCGTCGGGCAGCTCAATACGGCAGCCGCCCATTGACAGATCGGCCGTCTGGCTACGGGAAGAGATGCCGCTGGCGTAGTGGATAAGCACCGGAATGGTGACATCAATACGAATCGTCTTGCGCGTCTGCCGCGTTTCACGCGCCACTGCAATGGCCGCCAGCAGGAAGATCAGGCTGTAGAGTCCCCAGCCCACGTTAAGTGCGATAACGCGTGGGTCAACGCCGTAATAGTCATGCGCGAAGGCGCGGACAATCCCTGCAATCACGCCGATACCCAACAGAATGGCAATCACCAGATGCGGGCGAACGACCCTGAAATCAAAGTAGCCGACGTCCAGCAGAGCGCCCTTGTCGGTCACGTTAAACTTGCCGCGTTTCGGGAAGAACATGGTGACAACCGTTGGCAGTACCAGATGGAACGCCAGCACCAGATCGTAGATTTCACCCCAGAAGCTGTAACGGTAGCGCCCGTTCATGCGCGAGTTGATGTATATCGCCAGGAACAGATGCGGCAATGCGTAGGCAAAGACCAGGCTCGCCGACGAGTGAATGATATTGAGGTTGAACAGCAGATACGCCAGCGGCGCGGTCAAAAACGCGATACGCGGTAAGGCAAACTGGTAATAGAGCATCGCGCTCAGGTAACACAGACGCTGCTGAATCGTCAGACCCCGGCCAAACAACGGGTTATCCAGACGGAAAATCTGCGTCATCCCGCGTGCCCAGCGGGTACGTTGAATCACATGCAATACCAGACGCTCGGTGGCAAGACCGGCAGCCAGCGGAATATCCAGGAACGCCGACTTCCAGCCCAGACGTTGCATCTTCAGCGCAGTGTGGGCATCTTCGGTGACGGTTTCCACAGCAAAACCGCCGATCTCTTCCAGTGCGCTACGACGAATGACCGCACAAGAGCCGCAGAAGAAGGTCGCGTTCCAGTTATCGTTACCCTGCTGGATAGGGCCATAGAACAGCGTGCCTTCGTTCGGGATATTACGCCCGACAGAGAGGTTACGTTCAAACGGGTCTGGGGAGTAGAAGTAATGAGGCGTTTGGACCAGCGCCAGTTTTGGATCTTTAAGGAATCCACCGACCGTGGCTTGCAGGAAGATGCGCGTGGCGACGTGGTCGCAGTCGAATACGGTGATCAGCTCACCTTGAGTCAGCTTCATTGCATGGTTGAGGTTGCCCGCCTTGGCATGGGAGTTATCGTTACGCGTGATATAACCCACGCCGACATCCGCCGCAAACACCGCAAACTCCCGGCGTTTCCCGTCATCAAGCAGATAGATTTTCATTTTGTCGCGCGGGTAATCGATACACTGCGCAGCCAGCACGGTGTCGCGCACCACATCCAGCGACTCATTGTACGTAGGAATATAGACATCAACCGTTGGCCACAACGACATGTCATCCGGCAAAGGCACAATTTCGCGTTTCAGCGGCCAGATAGTCTGCAAATAATTCAGCAGTAACAACACCCAGACGTAGACCTCTGCCAGAAATAACCCCATGCCAAGGATGGTTTCAATCTCTGAATTAAAATGCAGCGTTTGCGTCAGGCGAAAATACATATAGCGGGTGGACATCAATAATGACATCACCACCATAATCACTGAAATGCTTCGCTTTTTACTGAATCCCATTAAAAACAGCAGGCCGATGCTAATCAGGCCAAATATATACTGCTTTTGGCTATCCATCGGGGTAATGACAACCAGCAAGGCGACAGGAACCATTGCCAGTACCAGCAAAATTATGAGTAACTTTTTCATAGGAAACCCTGCGTGGAATTAGAACCCCGACATACGCGGAAGGGTATGAACCGTACCGTCGCCCACTTTCACCCCGAGGATGCCTGCGACTTTTTTGGCAATAAGCTCAATATCGAAAGCCGCTGCGGATGCCGGGCTAAAATCGAAAACGGATTGCTGGGAGGCGTTAGCCTCACCCACGCTTTCATCCCGGTGAACGACGCCAAGCAGCTTTTCGCCCAACTTGTTCTCGACAAAGGCCGTCACATCGCGGCTGATTTGGCGGCGGTTATCGCTCTGGTTAAGCACGAAGTAATGACCGGCTTTCTGATTGAGCACCCCACCTGTCAGGCGCTGGTTTTCAATCTGCGGCAGCAACGATAACGACGCCGTATCGGCCAGTAACGTCACCAGATGGAGATCGGCCAGGCGGGACATCGCTTTCAGCGCAGGCGTTGGGCCAGGAGGAAAATCTGCGATGATAATCAGCCCAGGATAGTTCAACAGCGTGCTCAGCCCACGGGTCAGGAAGTGCTCGTCATGCGTAAGACGCTCTTCAAATGCCAGACGCTGCGGCTCGGTCGCATCGCCATAAGGCAGGACAAAGATGTTACCCCCAGCGGTCAGCACAAACTGGCTCCAGTCCGAAGACTCAGCCGCCCTGGCAACGTAGCCACGGCTATCGGAAAGGGGAACCCCAAAGTGCAGGCGCAGCGCGTTTTGCACATCAAAATCCAGAGCCAGAACTTTGCTCCCCGCGCGCGCGAGTGCATACGCCAGATTGGCGGTCATGGTGGTTTTACCCACACCACCTTTCGGTGAACAAACGCAAACTAACGGCATGTGGCAATCCTTTCCAGCAGTGAATTTAGTGGCTGGTTTTTCTCAGCCGCAGGGGCAGGTTTTGTGGTCGCAGGGGCAAACAGACGAGTAAAGTCGACAGCCCCTTGTTCCGGTTCAGTGACGGGATGTGATACCTGAACCCGGGCAGGTGTAGGTGTCGGTATGGCAGCTGCCTGCCGTGGCGTTGACGCCAGTTGCTCATCCACCCCTTGCAGGATCGAGGACACCGGCGCGGGTGCAGGCTCGACGACCTGAGCCTGTGGCACTGGAGTGAGTTCGCTCACCGCAAATGTCTCTTCCGTGACCGGCTGAGGAGCTGACAGTGAAACATGTCCGCCAGCGGCAAGTGAATTAACTTCAGTGGCAGGAAGAAGCTGGTTGATAATCGCCCAGTTTCCCTGTTCCTGCGCATGGCTCTGAGCTGAGAAATCCTTAAAATCGAGCGCCTGGCTACGCGTTTTATCCTTAAATCGCTGCAAATCATCATAATGATTCATAGTTATACTCATGATTTACAAAACAATAATGCACCTGCCACGGTTTGACTTCAGTGGTCATGTACGATCAATGGATGTATTTATTCAGGTGTAGGTGCACAGTAACGTTACGGTTATACCGTACGCATATTATTGGCGTGTATAAATTACGGCTTTGCTTCCACGCGGCTTATTATCGGCAATAGCATTAACATCAACAGTGCACATGCTATCTGTTTTCTAAGGTAAAAAATATGGAGGGGTTTTGACTTCATATTGCCGTCAGAATGGAGCTTATAATCAAAGAGATATCACCAGGCAGCGTATTAAATCAATAAAAACAGATATGACGGCATTAAAATCCAATTAAGATGATTCTTGTTTTAATAAATTGTTACTCAGAGAAATATTTAGAAATACTTTTTCAGCGTTAGTTTTTAATAATTTAGCTTAACTCTTTCTTCTGACTGAAATTATCTCCTGCCTACTATTTTCTGGAGGGGGAGAGACGAAAAAAAAGGGAGCCAGTGGCTCCCGGATTTTATTCAGCGCTGCGTAGCGAGATTTCCCCACCAACCCAGGGCTTAATCATGCCATCCTGCTCAAGAAGCAATGCGCCCTGCGCATCAATTCCGCGAGAGATACCGTAAATCTCCTTCTCGCCAATCAGCAGTTTTACCGGTCGGTTGATAAAGTTATCCAGCCTTTCCCAACGAGAGAGGAACGGCGCCAGCCCTTCCTGTTCAAACAGCGATAACGAATCGCGAAGCTCTTTAATCAGCCGTACCGCAAGCGTGTTGCGATCGATGGTGATCCCCGCTTCCTGTAGATTAGTCCAGGCCTGGTTTACCACATCGGCCTGCACATTACGCATCACCAGGTTTACGCCTGCACCAATCACGATCTGTGCAGCATCCCCGGTTTTACCTGTTAATTCGACCAAAATCCCGGCGAGTTTACGATCTTCAAGATAGAGATCGTTTGGCCATTTAACCCGGACTTTATCCGCGCCCAGATCATGCAGAACTTCAGCCATCACGATCCCAATGACCAGACTCAGGCCAATCGCAGCGGCGGGCCCCTGCTCAAGACGCCAGTACATAGAGAGATACAGGTTGGCCCCAAAAGGTGAGAACCACTTACGGCCACGACGCCCACGGCCAGCCTGCTGATATTCCGCTACGCAGGCATCACCCGACTGTAGCTCACTCAGGCGATCCAGAAGATACTGGTTGGTAGAGTCGATGACGGGCAGCACGGCAACCTTACCATGCTCAATCTGACTGCCGATCAGCTCTTCATTCAGGAGTTGAATCGGCTCCGGCAGGCTGTAGCCTTTTCCCGGTACCGTAAAGACATCAACACCCCAGTCGCGGAGAGTCTGAATGTGCTTGTTAATAGCGGCACGACTCATCCCGAGGTGCTCACCCAGCTGCTCGCCAGAGTGAAATTCACCATCAGCAAGGATACTGATCAGGGTTAATGGAATGGTATTGTCCTTCACGCAATGGCCTCCACGGCATTCACTTCACCAGAACGACCAATGAAGCGGACTTCTGGTTCGAGCCAGACGTTGAATTTTTCGCCCACACACTGACGTACATGGTGTGCCAGCTGCACAACATCGCTGCCGGTCGCATTATCCTGGTTAATCAGAACCAGGGCCTGCTGGCGATGCACTGCGGCGCCGCCCATCGTGGCACCTTTTAACTGGCACTGATCGATGAGCCATCCCGCAGCCAGCTTAACGCTGCCATCGGCCTGCGGATAATGTGGTGCCGTTGGCCAGCCCGCAAGAAACGCTTTTGCATTTTCGCCGCTGATTACCGGGTTTTTGAAGAAACTACCCGCATTTCCGCTCACTTTCGGATCGGGGAGTTTGGTCATTCGCATGTGGCAAACAGACTCAAACACTTCACGTGCGGTGACGGTCGCCGGGTCAAGACGCGTTAAATCACCATAGGTAAGGATCGGGTTCCAGTTTTTCGCCAGACGCAGGCCAACGGCCACAATCACGTAGCGATCCTGGTATTCATGCTTGAAAATACTGTCGCGATAACCAAAACGACACTGTTCAGCGGTCAAACGCAAAGCGTTCCCTGTTGCCAGTTCGATGCAGTCGACATATTCACAAACATGTTTAAGTTCAATACCATAGGCACCGATGTTTTGAATAGGTGAGGATCCGGCACAGCCCGGTATCAACGCAAGATTTTCCAGGCCTGGCATCCCTTTTTCCAGGGTGTATTGCACCAGATGATGCCAGTTTTCCCCGGCACCAACATGCAGATGCCAGCTATCGGCGCTTTCTTCGACATCAATTCCCATGATGCGGTTGACGATCACGGTGCCCGCAAAATCGTCGAGAAACAGGACATTACTTCCTTCGCCCAGAATCAGTACAGGTTCACTGTTTTCAGTTGCGTTTTGCCATGCAGTCAGCAGTTGCTGGGCATTTTCGGCACGTACAATTTCGTTAGCATTCCGCTGAATACCAAAGGTATTCCAGGGCTTAAGGGAGTGATTCATAGACGCTATCCTGATGCAAAAACCGGGATAGTTTACCGTATATGCTGGGGGTTGGGGTGATTAGTTTGTTTGGGGATCGTGCGGTCTGACTTGCCGGGTGGCGGCTTCGCCTTGCCCGGCCTACAAAAACCGGTGGTTCATAAACGCAAAAAGGCCATCCTTTCGGATGGCCTCTTCACTTATTTGATGCCTGGCAGTTCCCTACTCTCACATGGGGAGACCCCACACTACCATCGGCGCTACGGCGTTTCACTTCTGAGTT
>Ga0153917_1000736_pt1 | contig 17904 bp, 17 predicted proteins | sample TSFL001MetaG_FD_104695 | JGI IMG/M metagenome (GOLD analysis project Ga0153917, IMG submission 104695) | Attine ant fungus gardens microbial communities from Florida, USA - TSFL001 MetaG | ecosystem: Host-associated > Fungi > Mycelium > Unclassified | place: USA: Florida, Paynes Creek Historic... | reverse complement strand
TGCACCTCTGACTGCCGCACCGGAAAGACGGGGCGGTTTACCAGCCAGACGTTCTCCACGCGCTGCTGATAAACCTGCTCCCAGGCGCGGATGCGGCGCGGCACGCCGATGCCTCCCTCACCCACGATATACAGCACCGCGCCGCGGTTAACCCTGTGGCCTGCCCAGGGGAGGCCCGCCGAAATATGGCAGGCCCAGGAGACGGCGAGAAAGCTTTTGAACGAGCCGCTGGGGCCGTAGATGCTGCACAGCGCCTGCGCGGGCAGGACGTGCTTCATCACATAGTCCTGCCGGGCGTCAAAACCTTCAAAGCCGCTTGATAGCTAAAGACTCCTCAGAAGTCTGCTGTTCAGACAGCAACTGACGCTATTCCTGCTATCAGCAAAGCGGCTGGAAGATTACTGGCAGACTGCGCCCGGAGGATAATTTATTCGCTGGAGTCCTCAAACCACCAGTTGAAAAAGCATTCAGTAAATGGTTTTATGATTCATAAATAATTATTCACTATTGCTGCATAAGGTCAGATACGTTGTCACTAGAGTCTGCAGAATGGTTTAGCCGAAATGGCATAGAGTGTTCTCGGATCAGAGCCCGTAATTCGGGCTTTCCGAAGCATCTTCACGATGAATATGTCATCAGTGCAAACCTGACGGGGGTAGAGGAAATCTGGCTGGCGGGGAAAACCGCCTATGTTAAAAGTGGTCAGGTTACCTTATATAATCCGGGAACCATTCAGGCGTCGCGTTTTGATACTCAAGCCGTGGAATTCATCAGCGTGCACATCCCCCAGACGGTGATAAAAATGCTTGCGAATGAGGACAATCTCAGTAGCGCTCATGAAGCCCCTGTTCTGCGAGAAGGCATAATCAATAACACTCGCCTGTTTAACACGTTGTACCGTTTTGCAACATCAGCCCGACTGGCGCAGGGGGCAGATGAGGAGCAGCAACTGATTTTACTTTGTGGTGAACTGCTTGAGACACCAGCTCTACTTCATAAAGGTAATGAACAGAAAATCAGTGTAGTTATCGAGTATTTACAGGAGCACCTCAGCGTAAAACCTCAGCTGGAGATGCTCGCGCAGCTGGCGGGGATGAGCAAATATCATCTTGTTCGCTTCTTCACCCGGCATACGGGTATGCCGCCTCTGCAGTATCATATGCAGCTTCGTCTGCACCATGCCCGCGACCTGCTTCGCAGAAACGTGCATCCGCTCGATGCGGCGATAATGTTGGGATTTTACGATCAGAGCCATTTCATTAATGCATTTCGCAAAGTGATGGGAATAACACCCCATCACTATGCTTCGCAGGTCAGATCAGGTCACCATAAACTCCCGATAACCTGACACAATCACGTAAAGCGCAAAATAGCTAAATATGAGCGCTGAGGCTATGTAGGAATATTTAAGCAGGCGATGGCCAAGCAGTTTGCCTCCAAAACTCCCTACCAGGCACAAAACACAGGTCCAGAACATTCCCGCGATGAAAAAGCCACTCAGAAACCAGGACGTTGCCGTAACGTTGTGCTGGCCCATCCGGGATATCAGCGCACCGCCCACTGTCGCAAACCACAGAATGGCCGTGGGAGAGGACATGGCAAGCACCACGCCCCGGCCAAATTCACGCAGCAGCGGGCGATACTGATGGGTTTCGCTCACGTTAATCTCTGAGGCCTTCCTGAAGGCGGCCACCAGCATTTTGCCGGCGAACCATAAAAGCATCGCACCACCGCCAATCCACAGTATCCAGCGTACTGCTTCATACTGCAGCAGTACGGCCATTCCCGCCAGCGCCAGCAATGCATATGCCAGGTCACCCACACAGGTTCCCATTCCCAGCCAGAAACCATGAAAATACCCGCGTTGCATGGCAAGGGTAATCATGGCGATATTGGCAATTCCGATATCAAGACATAGCGAAAGGCTCAGTAAAAAACCATTTGAAAACTCGATCATAACGTAAAGCCTTTAATCTTCTGGTCGTACTCGATCATGTCGACAGTTTTACCCAGCCGGTTCAGCAACAGATCCGCCTCTTCACGCTGATGGTGAGGTGAATAGCATTGCAGGAATGCCAGGGCTGCCTCTGTATCATCCTGCAATACAGAACGTGTCATTGCTGTTGCCAGTGCCGTCAGAGCTGGCTTCACCGCGCTGAGTTCCACCATATAATGCGTCCCACTCCAGTTCAGACACTTGTGTTCAGTCAGCCACTTGAGCTGTATGTAGGCCGCTCCTGCATCAGGATAATCACATGGGCCGCGGCGCAAATATCTCAGCATTTCCAGCAGGAAAATTTTTAACTGCAACGTCTCATTCAGCTGTAGAGCCTGCCGGGAAGTCTCTGTCAGGCACATCAGCAGCCCAAAGACATCGGCCAGTGCTTCCTGCACAACCATTGATCCCCATCTGTCCTGTTTACTTAATTTGCCAAACATCATCTTTTCAAGGACAACGGAATGCCCCAGATCATGACCGCGGAACCAGGCGATCAGGTGGCGGGAACAGAGGGCGCTGTCCGGTATAGCTTCATGCTGCCAGCCAAGCAGGGAAGCCTGGGGCCGGGCAAAGCGTTCAAACAGGTTCAGATAGGTATTTGCAAACACAATGGTGCGCTTCTGGGGGGCGTATTTCACCCCTTCATCCTCAGGGAAGAAATAGGCGAAGTGCTTGGGATAGCTGTTAGCTTCGCCAGCAATCGCAAACAGGTCGACAATTTTGTAGCGGCATCCAGGTAGCGCAATCAGCCGCTGGTCGATATGATTTTGCAGCCAGCTCAGGTTGTTCGGAAAGAGCTCATCCACCACATCCGATACTTCCTGCAGCCCGCGATCAGGTAACCCAAACCAGGCGGAATAATGCTGCGTGCGAGATTTACCAACCCACGTAGACATATAGCCTATTCCCTGCACCAGTTCCTGTTCATCCAGTCCAGCTATCTGCGGGAGAAGCTCCTTTGCTGTGCTGGCGTCAGAGAGGATTTCTGCGCGAAGCTGCAACGCTTTACAGGTATCCGGATCGTCAAATTCCTGAGCAAGCTTGAAACAAATAATGCTGAGCTTTTCTTCAACAGACTGAAGCAGCGTGCTCCCGGTCCGTGTAGAAACCGGGTGAATATGACTGGCCGCCTCTGCAAGACGCGTAGCCTGATGGATAAGATCCAGCGCAGCGGGCGAAAGCGAGTCAGGTAGAGGGATATCCATCATGTGGATAAGATATGAGTCAGCAGCAGGCCAGAACGGTGTCGTAAACATGAAATTCCCTTCCATTGTTAGTAACGAGAGGTTTACTTAACCATCGCATGTGGATTCGGTATTGGAAGGAATTGCGCGAAGGGGGTCGGAAATAACGGTTCACTTCAGAATCCTAACCGACTACTTTGCTGCGCAGTAAATTAAAGAGTGTATAAAAAAGCATGATCAAGCGGGGTCAGGCGGTCTAACGAAGTGACAGAACGACAGGAGACATTACACCCGGGAGAATTGCCCTGCATCACATAAATCAACAGAGTTCGGTTAGAGGAACGTCAGCTACTGGCACAGAGCATGCGTACGCGCTGCAGGGTCCGCTATGAGCAAAAAACGGACGTTGCTAACATTGTTCTGAGTAAATCAATGGAGAGCAGGTCAGTTAACATCTGGCATAAAAGAAGCTTAATGAAACTCCCACGCATAACACTAGAGCTCGCAGAATCATCATCATCTCAATAGAGCTGGAATAAAAGGTGTGACCTGGCTGGCGAAACTTCAGGCAGGCTGGTCCCATTGTGTTACACTCAGGGCAGGTATGATTACACACTTCAGCAGATCAGTGCTGCTACTGAAATTAGACATAGATCGTAGACTCCCAATAGCAATAATGCTTGTCCGCCGCGACGGACTCTTACCGCCAGGCAACAGGAAGATTGATATGTTTAGAAGTGAAGAAGAAATGGTCAATGTCGTCATTGGAGAAGCCATATTATTGCTGCTTGAGGACGACGATGTAATCAGCGTGCAAATCTTGGCTCAAAAGCTCAAACAGATGCTTGAAGCTGAGAAAGAGGCAGCTCGTCGTGAAATCATCAGAGAAGCAATCAGGCAGACCGAAAGACTTCTTACCACATCCCAATGTTTCGATAATTACAGTGCTGAAATTAAGCGGTTATTGCGAGAATTGCCTTGCCAGCAGAATATTAGGCTCTAGTAGTTATCGCATCTGTTAGGTTCTGCCTTACTCATTCAGTGTACCCGGCGATTCAGCATCTGAATCGCTTTTATACTATTTTCACGCACATGCCGATCCGCGGTGCTTTTGCTGAGCAGTTCCAGTGCATCTATCACTTCGTCTTTCCCTACAGTGGCTTTCTGGCAGAGCAGTCTGCGGATAATGCTACCAATGAGCTGCAGTGATTTTTTATTATCCTCGCCCGAATCCATAAATCCTCCGATAAACGAAGCAGCAGTAAATATAGCATTTGTCAGAGGGGAGGTAACTGTGTCCGTGTCAGTGAGCTGATAGCTTTCATAAACTATTTGTGGCAAAGAAAGTTTTTAAAAGGGCTAAAATCTATGATTGACTTTCGCGCAAACTGGCCCCCCATGATGCAAGCAATGTCCGCTTCTGGCACAAAGCGGACATTCTGCCTGAGCTTTCCTGAATGAGCCTTAACGTCAGGCCAGCAATGTGTAATTAAGCTGACACTCCGCGCTTCCCTCACTTTTTCCGCATATATACACGAAAAGTGAGGAGCAGATATTAAATTCCGCATCTCCCCCTCACCGCTCCTGACTTTACCCCTCACTTTTCCGGCAACTGATAATTGATATTTCTTCATCGTTGATTGTAACCTTCCCCTGGCTTTCAAGCCTGGCCAGCCAGCGACTGAAGTGTTTGCTGAAGGTGCGGCTTGCGTAGGGTTAGGATTCAACACTGCAGGCGCATCAGCGCGACTTCTTAAATTAGTGACCAGTAAGCGCACAAGGCATTATTAAACAAATAGTTACTGGATAAGCACCAATCCCCTATCCGCTTCAAAATTCCGTCAAGCAATATTGTCGGGCCTGCTTACCCGACTACTATATTGGCTGGTCTTTGCGATTCAATTCTGGCTGCGCGCAAAGATGGTAAACTTCAGGCTCAGCAAATGCATATCGCTGCTCAGGCTGAATACTGGGCAGAGGCTTTGCTCTCGTTGGTATAATCCTGACGCAGGCCAGCCAGTATCAGAGATATGTAATCATCTTAACGCTTCACCTGAAACTCTGCGTCCGGAGAAACTCAAAGGCGCTGACGCCCTGTAATTCTTCGACTTCACCTGTCAACTTATGGTGGTGTTATAAAATCCCCATGTCCTCGGAGATTTTTAAAATGCACCAGCGAAAGGCACCACAAGTGATTTAAATTTGACCAGGCAGCTCAACCTGGCAGGTGAAAACCAATTTTATTATTTAATTTCATAAGCTTACAAACTGGTCTAATGACACCCCTGAAAAAAAAGTGTACAGGTTATCTTGAAAATTAATCATCATTATCAATAACTTAAGTAACCTGCCGCCGCCACCATGAAAATGCAAAAATCAGCCGTTTTCCGCGGGGCCGCCGCCTCGTGGACAGGGTACCCCGCCGGGAGGACCCGCTCATTTTTCCACTTTCTGCCAGCCACTGTGACTGTGCATCAACAGGCTGGTGGTCGGTTAAGAAAATAAAAGTCAGGCCCGAAAGGGTTCACCCAAATAGTGCATAACCTTCGGGCTGTTGTAATGACACCTCAGTAAGGGCGGATATTCAAACACAGCCTAAGCCTTTAATTTGCTCGGGACCGTCACTTTGTCTGCCCTGAGAGAGATGGCACAGATAAATAATGAATAACTTCCTGATTTTATTACGAGTGGTCACAGTGACCACCCGCGTCCTGACGTTCAATCCGGCCCCCCATTTAAGGACCGCCCGGCTATTCGGCCATACAAAGAGCACGTAAGCAGTTATTTATTTTATCCATCCTCACTTTGAGGATGTAGTCCATGCGCTTTGTAAATTTATCTTTATGGCGATTGTTACTGTTCGATACGTCTTCGGCGGTTGCACACTCAGCCAGCATCTGCCGGTTATATAATCAGAGAGTGAAGTCGCGCCTGAAAAGGGTTTTCCCCGAAAAGTGCAAAACCCGAACTGCGGCATTACCTCTCACTTTACTTAATGCTTAACTTGAATTTAAGTCATTGATTTTTCATTCATCGTCACTTTGGCACCGTCCGGGATGGTGTCGTTGAATACCAGATTTATAACTACCTGTTATCGTTGCCGCACGTAGCAGTGACCTTACGCCCTGACTCGCTGGCATGTTAATCATTTAAATATGAGCCAGCCATGGGGCTTGCATCAAATTCGAATCATTTCTTCATTTACAATATTTTAAAGCGATACAAGCCCCCCATGTTGAGGGTGTCCACCAGCCTAAATTGTGGTACCACCAGCGCAATAATACGTTAAACGTACGTATGAAACTGGACACCAAGGTTTGACTCGTTTTTAAAACTGCAGCCATCTTTTTCTTCCCTTAAACTTAATGTCCGCTATGGGCGGACAACATTGAGCAATAGTAAATTTTGAGCTGAACAAATGCTTAACATAAATACTATTATGCGACCCGATAAAAATTTCTCTTTGCGTGCATCTAAACGCGATATTAATCAAGTAATGATTGTGTCCTTTAGTTGAGCATTGGAAGCATCCAATCTAAAAATTTATTTACCCTCGGATAATGCGAAAAACCCCTTGGATAAACAAGATGATGGGCACTGACAGGAATGCTAAATTCTGGCGGCAGCATCCTTACAAGCTTTCCACTTTTTAAGTAGTCCTCCGCAAGAAGTTCGCTTTCGAATATAAGCCCGTATCCCAGCATGGCCGCCTCAAGGCTCATGTATGAACGGTCAAAACGAAACAGCCAGTCCTCTTCCGGCTGAGGAAGCTGATGTTGTGCAAACCACTGCGGCCATTTTATGAGTGGTGATTCTGAAAGAATAAGTGCATGAGTACTTATTTTCGAAAGGTCATTAACCGGATGTCTTTTTAGATAATCCGGTGAGGCAAGTACGGACATTTTTTCGTTTCGAATTGTTTTTATTTCAAAGCTCTGCCAGTCAGGAAATCCGTGACGGATCGCAATATCTATATTTGCACGGCTGAAAGAAAGATTTTCATATGAACAAGAAAGCGTGACTTCAAGTTCGGGGTATTTTTCTCGAAAAGTATGAATCCGGGGCAGTAACCACAGCAGGCCAAAACTGGGGGCACAGTGAATCCGTAACGCGCTTCGCTCTTTTTCATCGCTGATACGTGAAGTTGACTGTGCGATGCCCTGAAGCAACGGACTTATTTCCTTAAGGTAGCGCTCGCCTGCCATGGTCAGAAACATACCTTTTGCTGAACGGCTAAAGAGAGTGCAGCCAACCTGATTCTCCAGTTTTGCCAGTTGATGGCTGGCAGCCGACGGCGTAATGCTAAGTTCCTCCGCGGCTCTTGCCACGTTGCCAAAATGAGCCACCTCTTCAAAAACACGCAGTGATTTAAACGAGGGAAAGGAGTCTACTTTTTTGTTCATGCGTGTTCCCTTATTCAGTATTTGTGATATTCAACTCATTTCAAATTGCAAAATTGTTAACCTCATCAAACCAACAAATTCATTCAGCATCAAATGAATTTTTTTGCATTGCCTTTAAACCTGCCTTTTTCAATGCTGAATGCGACCCTACAGGCATTAAGCCAAACCTACGCATAAAAATGATACCGGAGTTAGATATGTTGCTTAAAAATAAAGTCGCCATTATCACGGGAGCCGCCTCCGAGCGTGGAATTGGACGCGCCACTGCTGCCTGTTTTGCGGAGCACGGTGCACGCGTCGTTATACTGGATCTCGATGAGGGCGCCGCGCAGAAGGCAGCCTCTCAAATCGGTGAGGAGCATCTTGGTCTGGCAGTCAATGTTACCGATCCACATGTCATACAGCAGGCCGTCACCCGCGTGGTGAATACATTCGGTCGCGTTGACATCCTGGTTAACAATGCCGGGATTACCCAGCCGGTTAAAACGCTTGAAATCAGCGCCGATGACTATAACCGCATTATGGACGTCAACCTGAGGGGAACGCTGCTGATGTCACAGGCCGTCATACCCCAGATGAAGCGTCAGGGTGGAGGAAGCATTATCTGTCTGTCGTCGGTTTCTGCTCAGCGCGGTGGCGGAATTTTCGGCGGCCCACATTACAGCGCGGCCAAGGCCGGCGTACTGGGTCTGACAAAAGCCATGGCTCGTGAGTTCGGTCCGGACCAGATTCGAGTCAATGCACTAACGCCGGGGCTGATTCATACCGATATCACTGGCGGACTCATGCAGGACGAGCGACGTCATGCCATCATCGACGGTATTCCGCTCGGCAGACTCGGCAGCGCCAGTGATGTGGCTAATGCTGCACTTTTCCTGGCTTCTGACCTTTCATCTTACCTAACCGGTGTCACGCTGGACGTTAACGGCGGCATGTTAATTCACTAAGCGCTCAGACCATTCAGTTCAGCTTCAACTGAACACATCCGGAGTCAATATCATGACCACTCTTAACTTGAGTGCATCTGACGGTGCGCGTAACAGCGCGTACCGTAAAACGGCCTGGCGCCTAATGCCTTTTCTGATGTTGTGTTACCTCTGTGCTTACCTTGACCGGGTTAACGTCGGCTTTGCCAAACTGCAGATGATGGGCGATCTGTCACTGAGCGAAACAGTTTACGGTTTAGGTGCCGGTATCTTCTTCATCGGGTACTTTACTTTTGAGGTTCCGAGCAATCTTATCCTGCATCGCGTGGGGGCCCGTCGCTGGATCGCGCGCATTATGATCACCTGGGGCCTGATATCAGGGATGTTTGCCTTTGTGGAAACGGCCTGGCAGTTCTATCTGCTGCGTTTCCTGTTAGGCGTGGCCGAGGCGGGCCTTGCCCCCGGTCTCCTGCTTTATCTGACCTACTGGTTTCCCTCTCACCGGCGCGCGCGCATGACCGTTCTGTGGTTTGTGGCGATCCCCTTGTCTGGCATGGTTGGTGGTCCTGTTTCAGGCTGGATTATGGACGCCTTTTCAGGCTATCGCGACTGGGCTGGTTGGCAGTGGATGTTCATCCTTGAAGCCATACCAACGGTTCTCATGGGATTTGTCGTGCTTGCCGTCCTCAAGGATCGGGTAGAACAGGCCAGCTGGCTCGATGAAAGTGAGAAAAAAATGGTCCGTGCCGATCTTGATGAAGATAACCAGCAAAAATCACATCATGGCACAGTCAGAGCGTTCCTGGCCGATAAGCGTCTGTGGCTGCTGGCACTCATCTACTTTTGTGTGGTCATGGGGCAGTATGCCCTGACGTTCTGGCTGCCAACGCTGGTGCGTAATGCGGGTATTCAGGATCCACTGCACATCGGGCTGTTCACCAGTATTCCCTATTTCTGCGCAATCATAGCCATGTTACTGGCCGGCCGCAGCGGCGACAGGCATCGTGAAAGACGCTGGCATCTGATTATCCCTATGCTCACCGGCATGATCGGACTCTCGCTGGCTACGCTGCTGGGCCACAGCGTCACTATCTCGCTGTTTTTCCTGAGCGTGGCCGCTGCAGGTATTCTCTCAGCCTCCTCTCTTTTCTGGATGTTACCGACCAATCTCCTTGGGGGCGTTTCTGCCGCTGCGGGTATCGCTGCGGTGAACTGCATTGCCAATCTTGCCGGCTTCTTCTCACCCTGGCTGATTGGTGCCATAACGACCCGGGCGGGCACACCCGCGATGGGTATGTATTTCATCTCTGCCGTGCTGCTGTTTGGAGCCCTTTGCGTGCTCCGTATCCGCGCAGCAGATGTAAACCGCTAATCAGGAGACACGATGAACAATACAGTAATAACATTAAGACAGCGTGCGACCAGTATTCGTCGCCACGCCCTGCTGATGGGCCAGGTTCAGGGGCAGGGATACATAGGACAGGCGCTCGGTGCTGCTGATCTGCTGGCTGTCAGCTATTTTCATGCGCTGAATTACCGGCCGGCGGAGCCTGAATGGGAAGGCCGGGACCGCTTCTATCTGTCGATCGGACATTATGCGATTGCCCTTTATGCCGCACTGCTTGAAGCGGGTGTTATTCCCGAGAGTGAGCGTGAAACCTACGGCAGCGATGAGAGCAGGTTGCCCATGTCAGGCATGGCAGCCTATACCCCGGGAATGGAAATTACCGGAGGATCGCTTGGCCACGGTCTTGGCATCGCCGTGGGGGCCTGTCTGGCGCTCAGGAAGAAAGGTTCATCTTCGTTTGTTTACAACCTGCTGTCTGACGGTGAGCTGAATGAAGGCTCGACCTGGGAGGCGGCCATGTCGGCGTCACACTGGAAGCTGAATAATCTGATAGCACTGATCGACGTGAATAACCAGCAGGCCGACGGTCATTCATCGGAAATTCTGGCCTTTGAGCCCATCGTCGATCGCTGGCAGGCCTTTGGATGGCACGTTCAGCGCGTCGATGGTAACGATATCGACGCACTCACTGTCGCCTTTGATACTGCACGTCGCTGGGAGGGAGCCCAACCCCGCGTCATCATCTGTGATACCCGAATGGGTAAAGGCGTTCCGTTTCTGGAAACACGTGAAAAAACCCACTTTATCCGCGTCGACGCAGACGAGTGGGATAAAGCCCTGACCGCGCTGGAGCAAGGAGAGTAAGATGACCGTAACGCAAAAGAAACGCCTGACAACCTCGGCCATGATTGCTTCTATCGCAGCGGAAGGGCAGCCAACGCTGTCCGCACCTTTCGGGCATGCCCTGGTTGACGTGGCCAGACAGCGTCAGGATATCGTCGGCCTCACGGCAGACCTCAGCAAATATACGGATTTGCACTTATTTGCAGAAGCCTGTCCCGAGCGTTTTTTCCAGATGGGCATGGCTGAACAGCTACTGATGAGCGCTGCAGCCGGCATGGCCCGCGAAGGGTTTACGCCGTTTGTGACCACCTACGCCGTATTTGCCTCTCGTCGCGCCTACGATTTTATCTGTATGGCCATTGCTGAAGAGAACCTGAATGTGAAAATTGCCTGCGCCCTGCCCGGCCTGACCACGGGCTACGGGCCCAGCCATCAGGCAACGGAGGACCTGGCCATTTTCCGGGGTATGCCTAACCTGACCATTATCGATCCCTGTGATGCGCACGAAATCAGTCAGGTGGTGCCGGTAATTGCTGAACATCAGGGGCCAGTCTACATGCGTCTGCTGCGCGGAAAGGTCCCCGTTGTGCTGGATAAATATGACTACCGCTACCAGCATGGTAAGGCTCAACGCCTGCGATCAGGCAAACATGCAATCATTATTGCGAGCGGCCTGATGACCATGCGCGCACTGGAGGCCGCTGAGGAACTGGAAAAAAGAGGATTAGAGGTAGGGGTGGTGCACTCTCCGGTGATAAAACCCCTTGATGAAGTGACGATCCTCCGGGAGGCCGGCGAAGCGGTAGCTGACGGACGGCTGGTAATAACAGCAGAAAATCACTCAGTTACCGGAGGTCTAGGTGAAGCAATTGCCTCCACGCTGATGCGACACGGTGTGACCCCCCGTTTTCGTCAGATTGCCCTGCCTGACGAATTTCTGGCGGCAGGTGCCCTCCCGACGCTGCATGACCGGTACGGCATTTCAACCGCCGCGATGGTGACACAGATTGAACAGTGGCTTCTCAGCTAAATCAGGGGGGTGTCACAATCACTGGTAGCATCTGGGGCTGAACCGCAAAGAGGCAGGGTGATCATCCCTGCTTCTGCTTCTTCGCGGTAATTCAAAGCAAAGCCGCAGGTTAATCCTATGCCAATGCCAAAATCTGACTTATCCATTAATCGGTATCGGTATACATGCCGGCCATGTTGACCACCCGCCGTTTTCCGCATGCTTCTGCAATAACGGCGGGCACACCGCGAGCACCTGATTCGTGCATCAGCAGCTGCGCCTGCATAACACGCCGCTGATTCACTCTTAGAAGTTCGGCGTCTTCCCGGATGTCAATCAGGTATTCACGCCTGAACTGCCGCGCGCCTCCATCCATTTACGGTACTGGGAAGGTGTCATGCCCATTACCTGCGAGAAGGCCTTACGAAAAGCAGTGTCTTCGGTATAGCCACATTCGGCAGCAACCTCTCGGATATTGCTTACAGGATTTGCGAGCAATACGCACGCCGATTCAATTCTGACCCGGGTAATAAATTCTTTTGGACTTTCCTGCGTGAGTTTTTTGAGCTTTCGCTGCAGTGTTCTCTCTGTCGTATTCAGCATTGCGGCCAGCCCTTCCGCGCTGATGGCAGGATTGCGATAGCGGATTATCTCTTCAGCGCGCATCAGCAGGGGGTGGCGGGTATTAATGAAGCCCGGAGGAGCATAAACCTGCTGAGACAGTGGCTGGCTGTCAGCCACGGCCATGTCTGCCGTCAGCCTGGCAACATCTGCGCCCGCCTCACGCTTGATGATGTGCAGGGCCAGCGCAGCCCAGGAAAGGGGGCCGCCGCTGGTCAGAACGCGGTCATCCTCTTCAAGCGCTTTTCCCCACACCGGCCTGGCATCGGGATAGCGTTGCTGAAGCGTATGGTACAGCCACCACGTGGTGGTACACCTCCGGCCGTCAAGCAACCCGGCTTCTCCCAAAATAAAACCGCCAGCACAGGCACCTGCGACCCTGGCACCTTCCTCATAACGCTCCCTTACCCAGGTCGCCGCATGCCTGACACTGTCGCTGTTGACAGGCATACGACCCGCATTCAGCGCCATCCCGGTGGCGATGATGATGTCAGGCTGGCCGGCCGACAGAAAGGAGGAGTCAACAGGAATTAATCTGCCCTGCACATCCCATACGGGGCCACCGTCTGCGCTGACGATCGCGGTTTCAAAGGGGGCTGTTGTGAAGCGGCCGGCATGCTCCGGGCTCGCAAGAACGGCCTGATTAGTGATCCAGAACATGTCAGAAAGCCCGGCAATTGCAGAGAGAAGGCTACCATCGAGGGCCAGTAAGGCGATGCGCATCAAATATACCCCGGTATTAATTTGTCGTTTTTAGCATGCTTAAAGTCCCTTCCCGTACCTTACTCCCTGGCCCTGCTCCTTCTACACTCACCATCATGACGAGCCTGATAAATATTGATCAGGTTTAAACGTCGATGAAGTTCAGGTGCTGAATTAAGGGTCATCAAATCTATGTTTAAGTACAAAACGTTTGCCACTTTAACCCTCACTGCACTCCTGGGAGTCTCCAACTTCGCAGAAGCTGAAATGGTAAAAAATATCGTCCTAGTTCATGGCGCATTCGCCGATGGTTCAAGCTGGTCTGAAGTCACGGAAAGGCTGCAGACAAAGGGTTTTCACGTCACTTCGGTGCAGAATCCCCTGACATCGCTCTCAGACGATGTGACAGCAACAGAGAGGGTTCTGGCCCGTCAGCATGGCGACGTTCTGCTGGTTGGTCATTCCTGGGCTGGTGCGGTGGTGACGCAGGCTGGCAATGACCCCCGGGTTCGGGGTGTAGTGTACCTTTCGGCCCTCGTTCCCGGTAGCGGAGAGTCTGTATCGGGTTTATTAACGCGACTGGGTGCGCCCATGTCCGGGATGACGCCCGATAAAAACGGACTAATCTGGCTGGATAACCCCGCTGATTTCCGACGTGTGATGGCGGGCGATGTTCCCGCAGAGAAAGTTAAACTGCTGGCAGCATCACAGCAGCCCATCTCTGCCAGCGCATTCGACGGGATCGTCAGCCATGCAGCCTGGAAAGAGAAACCTACCTGGTATCTGATGACGAAAGACGATAATGCGCTGCCGTATCCGGTGCAGGAAAAGATCGTAAAAATGACCGGATCGGTGGCCAAGCAAATCCCGTCAAGCCATATGTCGATGGTTTCTCATCCGGCAGAGGTTGCCTCATTTATTGAAAGCGCAGCGCGCTCTTTTAAATAACAGAGCATCACTTTTCAACGTCGTATATTGCATCAGGAGACGGTTATGACTCAAATCCTACATATTGACTCAAGCATTTTACAGGAAAGCTCGGTGACCCGGTTATTGTCCTCAGAAACTGTACGCCAGCTGAGGGAAAAATTTCCTAGAGCTGTTACCCGTTATCGTGACGTGGTGCAGGATGAAATTCCGCACCTGACCGGTGAAATTGCAGCAGGTTTCCGTGCCTTACCCGTTAGCGTAAACAGCGATGATGTGGCTACTCAGCATCGCTTGTCTGACCATCTGGTTGAGGAATTTCTTGCCAGTGACGTCATCGTCATTGGTGCCCCGATGTACAACTTTTCCGTTTCCAGCCAGCTTAAATCCTGGCTCGATCGCCTGGCTCAGGCAGGTAAAACATTCCGGTATACCGATAAGGGGCCGCTAGGGCTTTCGGGGGGACGTACGGTAGTGATCGCCTCCGCGCGTGGTGGTTTTTATAACAGTGAACCGTTTTCCTCAATGGATTTCCAGGAGCGATATCTGCTGGCGTATTTCCGTTTTCTTGGCATTACTGACGTGCATTTCATCCGTGCGGAAGGGGCGTCGAAAGGAGAAGAACTACGGGATCACGAAATTAAGAACGCCCTGAAATCGGTAAATGACCTAATTACTAAAATTTCCGTAAATTAACCTGAGGGACACACCTATGCTTTTTTCCATAACCCTGCATTATCTGCATTCACCTGAAGCACTGACGTTTCATTCGGAGGCCCATAAAAAGTGGCTTGCGGAGAGCATTCGCGCCGGAAACATCATTTTTGCAGGACCGGTTAACGACGGCTCTGGCGGCTATATTCTCGCACAGTACGCTGATGAAACTGAGCTGACCCGCTCCCTGTCTGCGGATCCTTTCGTCAGTTTTGGCCTTGTAGAAACAGAGTTCAGAGCTCTTACCGCCGCCATCTGCGCGGAACCATTTGCCCGTCAATGGGCTGCAGAGTCCAAGGCCATTCCCATTAACGCCTGATGCAGATTGCCCCCTGCTCAGAGGGCCGATGAGATTCTTGCCCGCGCTGGTTTTGATCTTGTGACCCTGCCCGGGATTCTGTTTCTGAGTGGAGCAGGATTTCAGGGCAGGGTCAAAGGTTCAGATCTCATAGACAGAGTATGAAAAACAGTATTATCAATGGCTCGTAAGTATCTTGATTATACGTAGCGATTCACTCCTCACTTTATCCCGCATTTTCCCGGCAATGATAATCATCATCTCTTCATCATTGATTACATCCCGTGGCTTTCAAGCCTGGCCAGCCAGCGACTAGTTTTTGCTAACATCTATTACCATAACTTTCATGTCATTACGCACGGCAAGCGAATGAATTTCCTCTCCCTCTTCGGCCTTGAACAGCCTGACTGGCTGCAGATCGTATGGCCAGCGCTTCGGCTCCTTAGCATCCTTCATTTTCGTGCAGGTCAGTATCAGGGCGATTTGCTAACCCTGTTTATTTTCGAACTTAAAAAGAACAGTAATTCTGTTTTGAACGCACGAAAAAAAAGAATAGTACTTTAACTGTCCACCTCTCCACTTTTTCTTTTTTTTAATTTATTTTCAGACGGTTAATGGGTGGATAGTTGTTATTCAAGTGTCCACTACTCTCCACCCATCGCTTAGACTCTCCACCTGTTCTTCCAGGCATTTTTCAGGCAGGAAAGTGGAGACTGTCCACTCTAACTCTCCACCTATTAACTCTTTGTTTTACAAGAAAAGTATAAATAACGGGTGGAGAGTTGAAAATTAACTATCCACCCGTTAAGTTATTGTTATAAAAATAAAAATTAACCAAAGTGGAGAGTAGTGGACACTTTTTAATTTATTTATTTTTCCTGCTCTCCAGCAGCGAAAGGTAACCACGCTTCAGCTTCCTGATTGAGTGTGAGGTTGGAGCGCATATGGCCTTTGGTACTTTTCTTGCGAAGATACGCTTTACCATACTCAGCCATGGCTCCGGGCATGTCCGTGCCGAAGCGCGTCAGAGACACCGGCTTGCTCAGCCCGTTCGCCCGCATATAAGCCATATAGGCATGATAGAGATAACGTCGCGGGCTGAACGGAATCACTTCTGCATTACCGATAAACATGCCGTCACACTGTTGTGAAGCCGTCAGGTAACCGCAGAAATCCACCAGCGAATCGCACTCGCGCTTGATGGCCAGCGCCTCCTCAGACCTTTGTTGTTCAGACAGCAGCTCACGGGCCACCTGCTGATCAGCAAAGTGGGTGAGAAGGTGGCGGATGATGACCGGCAGCTCAGCCTCAATCTTTGCCGTCATCAGCGGATCGCGTTCGTCTTCCGGGATGACCCGTGAAAAGTTAAAAATGACCCGCCGCCGCGATATGCCCCCGCTGCGATCGCTGAAGGTCATGGCATTATTGTTGACGGCCAGAATGACGGCCGGGATGCGCGTGGAGTACGGTGGCTTATGCTTGGGGTCGATCGCCACCTTGTCCCCGCCGGTAATGGCCTTGATGCCGGCACCGTCGCCGGCATAGCGGGTCATGTCCGGCATGATGATGAGCGAGTACCCCACGATGAGCGCGCGCTCGCGCGGGTTCTCCAGCGCGGCCATGCTGGCTGAGACGGTGTTGCCCTTACCCGCCAGCATGGTGCAGATTTCGGCCATCACGCTTTTCCCGCTTCCCCCCGCCCCCGTGACCTCAAGGAACAGCTGCCAGTCGTAGCGGTTGGCCATCACCATATAGAGGGCGGCCAGTATCCGGTCGGCCTTGCGCGGATGATGCCCGGCGCACCCGTTCAGCCACTGGTGAAAAACAGGCGCGTGCCCGGCCAGCGTCTCGTTCTGCACCGCCGCCGTGAAGGTGACGTCGCTGGCGATAAGCAGCCAGTCACCGGGGTCGTGCGGACGGAAAATCCCCTGCCGGGTGTCAAACACCCCGTTACGGAAACCGATAAGATGGCGGGACGTCACGCCCATCACCGGCAGGCTCAGCTTCATGGCGTCGACGGCATTCTTCATGGCCGGCATGGAGTAGGCCGTTTCGCTGTCAATAAAAATGGCCGCCATCTGGCGCGCCAGCGCCCGGTCGCTCAGCGGCTGCCAGACGATGCCGTTATAGTGATGCACCACGTCTGAATCAGCATCCAGCGCCAGCTGCCCGCTGTAATGCTCAAGAAGCACCCCGCCGCGCTGGCTGGGCCCCATCTGGGAAAGGGACAGCCCCGCCTGGCGGGGAGCTGCCGGCTGCTCTTTACCGGCGGGAAAAAGGCGGTTGATACGTTCTGAATCACACAGCAGCGCCTTAACGGCCTCCCCGCCCGTGTAACCGGCAATCAGGTTCATCCGCGTCTGACGCTGCTTCTTTGCGTCTGTCTGGCAGAAGCCTGCCTCACACAGGGCTTCATAGCTCATGCCGCTGCCCGGCACAAAGTCTTTCATTTTCTGCGCCAGCCGGCCGTAGCAGGAATGTTTATCGCGGTGCCGTGAGGCGGCCTCACGGGCCGCTTTTTTATCAACGGGATGACCATTCACCCACAGGTAGATGCAGGTGAACAGCGCGTCAGACAGGGTTTCCGTCTCCGTTTCCGTCACGCTCATTTCGGTATCCCTCCGCTCATCTGGAATTTGCCAATCAGCGGGTGGTACCAGTACGCCGAGCCGTACTTCCGTTTGGCCGCACGCAGCACCAGACGGGCCGCCTCACGAAACTTCTCGTCCGGCACCAGGTAGCCTCCGGCCCTGTGCCGCACCAGCATCACGCCGGCGTTTTTTGCCAGCTCCTCCGCCTTTTTGGTCGAGATGCCAAACTCCGCCGCCAGCGTGCTGACCGGCGCCATGCCGGGCGGAATGGTGCCGCCCTGTGAATCCACCAGCGCGTTCAGGCTGGCCTCCAGGTCCCCGACGCGCGCAGTGAGCGCC
>Ga0153917_1000735_pt1 | contig 17905 bp, 26 predicted proteins | sample TSFL001MetaG_FD_104695 | JGI IMG/M metagenome (GOLD analysis project Ga0153917, IMG submission 104695) | Attine ant fungus gardens microbial communities from Florida, USA - TSFL001 MetaG | ecosystem: Host-associated > Fungi > Mycelium > Unclassified | place: USA: Florida, Paynes Creek Historic... | reverse complement strand
TGGAATACTACGAAGAACGTAACATTAATTAATGAGAGGTGAAGCGGGATGGCGCTAGATCACATTGTTCCAAGAGTGGATATTGATGAATCCGATGTTGGTCAAGATGATGTACAGGGTTTAAGTCTAAACCGTATTGGTATTGTTGGAGAATTTCCAAAAGGCCCTTTAGAGACAAGAATAAAAATTAGCTCAGAAGATCAGGCTAAATCAATCTTAGGGGACTATGATCCAAATTCAAAAGGTTGGTTATCATTAAAGGCGGCTTTAAATCAAGGAGCACAAGAATTTGATATTGTTCGTGTTGCCGGTGATGGAAGTGCAGTGGCTAAGTTAACATTAAAAGATGCTAACGGGACTGATTCAGTTACATATACTGCAAACTCCCCTGGTAAATGGGCTAATGGAACAGTACCAGGAGGAATTAAAATTGCAGTAACAAGCGGGAGCTCTGATAACACTGTGAAGCTTGTTGTAATATCGGGTACTGATAGCAGAACATATGACAATATAGACTTGTCAAATATAGAATCCATCAAAGATGACGACGGTTCATTTTCAAAAGTTGAAGATGCGAAGGCATTGCCGGCTACTATCTCTGCTACACCATTAGAAGGTGGTTCTGACGGTTCGGGAACAAAGGATGATAACTATGTTGGAACCATAAAGGAAGATGGTTCGAGAACAGGGTTAAAAATATTAGAAACTGCGAATAGTTCTCTAATTATTGCAGCTCAGCAATCTAGCGAGGCTGTGAGAGCTGCCTTACTAACTCATTCATCTAATGCTGGATTAGAAGAAGGATTGAGAATGTCCATCTTAAATCCGGACAAGGGGATGTCGGCTAAAAATGCAGTTGCATTAGTTTCAACGATTGATAATATGAGATCAATCATGCCGTATCCTTGGTTAGAGCCACAAGAACTGCAAGGAGCATATGTTGCTCCGGATGGATATTTAGCGGGAGTGCTTGCGAGTATTAAAGCTAACAAAAGTCCCTCCAATAAAGAAGTGAAAGGTATTCTGTCGACAGAGAGAGAGCTATCCGGTCCAGAATTAAAAGCTCTAACCCTGGGAAGAGTGATGCCAATTACTGCTATGACCGGGAGAGGATTTAGAGTTCGTAACGGTTTAACATTAAGTACACTGGATGCTTGGAGCCAGGTAAGTATTCGGAGAATATTTGATGAAATCGAAATGGAAATTTATCTAAGTACCCAATGGGCAGTTTCTGAAGATAATACTCCAGATTTATGGAAAGCTGTTGCAGATCAAATTGATATTATTTTAGCAAGAAGAAAAACAGATAAGGAAATATACGATTATAAACCAACAATCTGTGATGACACTATTAATACTCCAGATAGTATTAAAAAGAGAATCTTAAATACTAAAATCTTTGTAAGACCGATTTATGCAGCAGATTATATTGATCACAAAATTACTAGATTAGTAGGTAACGAATAGTAGGTGATTAATAGTGATAAAAATTGATAAAAATTGTACAGGATGCGGGGTATGTGTGGAAACATGCCCTGTTTCTTCTTTGGTTCAAGATTTCGGTAATTCTGGAAAGGTAAAAGTAGAAAACAGTTGTATCGAGTGTAATTTATGCGTTCCCGCGTGTCCGATTAAAGTGATATCTATTGTTAAAAAGACGAAAAAAGCGGCTGATAAGAAAAATGCAAATAAGGTTGAGAAGGACAAAAAAAGTTTAACTAAAAAAGAGGAGGTTAAAAAAAATGGCGCAACCGGTACAAGGTTATGATGTATCCATTTCTATTGTTGGACCAAATGGGCCAACATTAGTAGGTGAATTTCAAGAAGTTGAAATTAACATTAAAAATGATGTTGAAACCTATCTTGAAACAAATGAACGTATTGCCCAAATACTAGATGGTGAGATTCAAATCGATGGAAAGCTGAAGCGCGGATGGTTTAACATGGACATCATTAAACAAGTTTATGGAACTGCATCCATGCAAAGAGGTACAAAGATACCAGAGCAACCTCGATTCACAATCACTTGTACAGTAGCAAATAACAATAAGGGTCTAAATGGAAGGATAAAGTTAGTAAGATCAATCATTCCAGATCTCTCTTTATCTGTTAAATCAGGTAAGTCAATTGTAGATAAGAGCATGAACTTCCGTAGTGAAGGTATTGCTGCTTAATATTAATATAGAATTTTAGGAGGGTATTAACATGTCAAACAATCAAGTATATGGACCATTAGAATTGCCAAGCGGAAGAAAAATAACTTTTCGAAAACCAATGAGATCAGATCGTAATAATGCAACAATAGCTGCGGATATTGATACTCTTCCTTATGCAATAGGGATGATGCAAATTGAGGATTTAGTGAAAGCGACTTGTTTAGTTACTGATAACGGGAAAGAGCCGGATGAAAATCCTAAACGTAGATTCAACGATTGGACGGATGATGATGTTGAATTCTATGTTGTTGTTTTCAATAAAATGTTTGGTATGAATGATGAAAAAGTTAAAAAGGCCGAAGAACAGGCAGCTTTTTTGCTGAACAGCTTGACCTCTACCAATGGATCCAACTCGACGGACGTGTCAGCCTCGAAAGTTGGATAAGTATGTCGGACAAGCTAAAGGATGCAGTATGGCATTCTTTTGAATGGCTTAATGAAAAAATTGAAGAAGCACAGGAAGGAGAGGACTAGTGAAGGCTAGTTCTCTTTTATTACATAAGAAAGGAGGAATTACAAATGTCTAGGGAATTTACAGTATCTTTATACTTGAAAGCCTCTAATATGATATCTCCGGCAGTAGAACGTGTAGATCAACAATTAAGAAGATTACAATCGACTATGCGTACCACAATGCAATCAGGATCCAATAGAAACCCCTTTGACAAGTGGGCAAAAAGTGCCGATGCTGCGTATAAAAAAGTATCTGATTTACAAAAGAAAGTAGATAAATTAGTTCATAGTGGATTTAAAGATGTAGCATTTGGAACGGCTTTGGTGTTGCCGTTTGAAAAAGCTCTTGAAAAGGCTTCAGAACTTCAAACAAAGTTAACGACACTTCATTTGGGTGGAGTGAGTTCTCAAGGAGTTAAAAGTCTTGATAAGGAAGCAGAAGCACTTTCACAAAAGACTATCTTCGGAAAAAAACAAGTAATTGATATTGAATTATCTCTAAAACAAGCGGGTCTGAATGAAAGGAAAATCAAAAACGTACTGCAGACTTCTACATATCTAGCTGAATTAGAAAATCAAAGAAATGGTGCAGATGGACCTACTACTGCTAAAGAATTCGCTCAAATGGCGGAGCAGTCAGGTTTAACGATGGTTACTGCAGATCAAAGGAAAAAATACCATTTAGACACGCAGAAAAAAGAGGATTCCTTTATTACAAAAAGACTTAATCAATACGCTGAAAGTATTAATAAGGTCGCTACTGTAACGAGTGCCGATATTGGAACTCTATTCGAATCCTCAAAATACTTCAACTTAGTTGCTCGGTTACAGGGAGTTAAAACCGAAGATGCAATGATGACACAAGGATTAGCAGCGCGATTTGGTTTAGAGGGCTCTGTAGGTGGTGTGCATTTAAAAGATTTTTACACTCGTTTAAATCCTTATGAGTGGTTGGGTCATGGAAAAACAGGTATATCGCAACAATTATTTGCAATGGATGAATTAGGATTTCTAAAAAACGCAAAATGGAGTTATACAAAAATGGGTAGAAAAAGGTACGAGAGTATTGATGGAGACGTATTCCACAATAAAGACGGTACCACGAAGGCACCTACTGTTATTTTTGGAGAATTAGCCAAAGCATATGACAAATTTAAAGATAAACCGCATGGACTACAAACTTTTGAATCGGGCTTAAAATCCATTTTTGGAGAGCAAGGAAGAGACATAGCGGCAGCGGTTGCTATAAACCATGAAGCTATGGGTCAGTTGGAAAAAGACTCAAAGAAAGTTAAACCAATTGAAGAAGGAATTAAGGAATACCAAAAAACTTTCCATCAAAAATTAACTGCTTTTCAATCCCAAATGTCTAATGTAGGAGCTAAAGCAGGAACACCATTGTTAGATGATGCTACAAAACTGCTTGCGACAATTAACCCTTTAATTGGCAAATTCGGTCAATGGATAGACAAACACCAGACACTTGTTAGCTGGATAGGGAGAGCTGCAGCAGGGTTAGCTGCATTTTCAATAGGTGTAGGAGCGGCAAAGCTTGCCTTGGGCGGGATTGGCCATTTAATAATTAATCCTTTGAAATCTCTTTTAGGAGTTAATAAAGGTGTAGCAAATGGGGCAAAGGGCATCTGGAATAAAATGTTTGGAAGAAACAGAAATAATCCTACAGGGAACACATCTAGACTAAATAGATCCAGTTCTATGGTAATAAGAGCAACAACTGTATACCTTAGAGGAAATATCATGGGCGGTGGTTCAGGAGGAAGCCTTGGAGGAAGAAGATATCGATTGAATAGAGGATCCCGACGAGCCGGTGGAGATGTAGACGTACTTCCGCCAAGACGTTCACGAAATAATAGAACAAGAAGAAGACAAAACTCTGATACACGATCAGGATCCAGGAGTAGATTAACACGTAATTTAAGAAACGGAACTAGGGAATTAGAGGAAGTAGGAAGACTTGGGAAATTAGCAAAGTTTGCAAAAGGTCTTGGAGTAGCTGGTGCTATTGCAAGTGTGGGTACAGCATCCTATCAAATGTACCAGGCTACAAAAGAAAAAGGCTTTAAGCAAGCAGTTAGCTCACAAGGTGGGTCTGTTACGGGAAGTACAGTAGGCGGTGTTGCTGGAGGTTTACTTGGATCACTTCTCGGTCCATTAGGAACAGCAGCAGGAGCGGCAGCGGGAAGTTGGTTAGGAGAAAAAGCGGGAAGTTATTTAGATAAAAAAGGAATAACAAAATCCGTTGTGGATTCAATTACGTCCATGTCCAAAAAGATTAAGGGATGGTGGACAGGAGAAGACGCTAAAAAGTCTCAAACCGATATGAAAAATGTCGGAGTAAAAACCGATCAAACGTCTGTAGTGGTGCGTAAATTTGGTCAAACAAATGTCCAAACGGCTAATCTTACTAAACAGCAGATTAGCATGCTGGCTAGTGTTCTTGGAAAATCAACCGATGATACAAAAAAGGCAATAAATTCAATCGGCTCCATATCGGGGAATGGTCAAGCATGGGGAACTGTTTTAATGGCTGGGCTTATTTCTGGAATGGATGGTAAGATGTCTTCTCTTAAATCCAAAATAGAACAAATTAAATCATTAGTAAACGGTGCAAATTCCGCTTCTAATAGTGTTGTATATCCAACTAAGCTAGCACCTTCTCCAACTCCAGCACCTAAGAAAAATATCGTATACCCTACCAATTTACCATTTATAAATGGTTCTCATGCAAATGGACTCTCATATGTACCTTTTGACGGTTATATTGCCGAACTGCATAAGGGGGAACAAGTTTTAACTGCTAAGGAAGCTGCAGCAAGACGTAAAACGCCATTATTAGGAGCGGCAAGGAAACAACAAGTTGCTTCACATACGTCTGTTGGAACAATTATTATCCAGGCTACAAATGTGGACGAGGCTCAAGTGGGAGTTGAACGTGCTTTAGGTTTAGATCAAAAATATATAGCTTCTAGGGGTCGAGTGAAACCTATATGGGAGTGATTAAGATGAGTGCTTTCCCTCAAGCGGGAATAGTAATGAGTTTGTCAGATGATGAAGCAGTGGTGGCTGTACCAATTTATAATCTAGAAACAGAACTATGTCCAATCAGTAAAGATATTAAGGATTTAAAAATAGGGGATGAAGTTCTTGTGGTGTTCTTAGCAGGGGATCTTCATCGGCCTGTTGTTATGTGTAGACTTTGAGGTGAGATAGATGACAACATATAAAGTTAAATTAGGATCATTTACTTTTCCTCTTGCTCCTGAGAAAGAAATACCAATTGAAGATTCGCAAGAAATTGCAAAAATTGATATTCCTGGTGCAAGACCTAAATATCAGAATATGGGACCAGGAGAACAGACAATTACATGGAATGGTAGGTTTCTAGGTAGTAATGCAATGAAGTATAAAGACCAAATAAAAAGATTGAAAGAAGCAGGGAAAGCTATTACCTTTTCATATGGACCTATGAAAGAGACAGTTATAATACGAAGTTTTAAGCCGACAATACGCAGGTTCGATTATATTTTATATACGATAGAACTAGTAGTTGATACACCACCAAAAGTGAGCTCATCGAGTACATCTAAAAAAATAGCACCTAAAACAAAAAAAGCAAGCTCCCATCCTTCTAGTAAATATGCAGGCACATCCAAATACTCAGGTCAAACTTTTATTGTAAAGCCCGGATTTTTACTTTGGAACATACAGCAAAAGGTAGGTATTCCTTGGCAAGAGTTAGCAAGGTATAACAAAATAAAGAATGAAAGGAAAATCCCAAGCGGGACAAAGATATTGATTCCTTGATAAGGGGAGAAAATCATGGATAACCCAAGGGCTATAGTTGAAGTGGCTGGCGTTAATGTAAAATGGGATGATCTTATAAATTTGCATGTAGAGAATACATTATATATGGCAGCGGATAGCTTTGATGTAACATTTGATAATAGTAAATTACTTTCTGATTGGTTTAGAAAAGAACAGGAAGTAAAAATTTATATAGGATATGTTAAGGATCCGATCAAATGGTCAAAAAAAGAGTTAACACATATTTTTACAGGAAAAATAGACGGTGTAAAACCAAGTTTTGGTAATCCTAATACAGTTCAACTTTTGGGAAGAGACTACTCTGCGAGAATGATTGATACACAATCAACGATAGGGTTTAAAAATCAGAAGTCGGGTGAAGTTGCTAAATACTTTGCAAAAAAATACGGACTAAAATTTATTGGTAAAGTTGGAGAAACCAATATAGACAAGGAAATGGTAACAGATAAAAAAGAATGGGACATTTTACAAGCTCTTGCTGATCGCGAGGGCTTTGTTTGTTATGTCACAAAGGATAAGGAATTGTATTTTGGACCTCGTAAAGAAGCTGACAATAAATCCATTTATACTTTTAATCGAACAGCTGGGAAAGTTAATTGTTCCGTTGAATTTGATGATAGTTCTCTAGATGCAGTATCAAAAGTTACTGTAAAGCATTGGTATAAGAAAAAGCTCATTCAAGGGAGTTCGGAAAATAAGTCCTTAACTAAGAAGTTTGGACAAGTAAAAGAAAGAGTGGTCTATGATCCTAAAGCGAAAACTCCAGAACAAGCGAAATCAATAGCACATAAGAGACTAACGCAGTGGAGTAGATATGTTATTACTGGCACAGCTAAATCTTATTTAATCCCACAGGCCGTAACAGAGAAGATGGCAAAAGTAGAAGGGTGTGGAAGATTTAGCGGTTCTTATTATATTGAACATGTGTCGCATGATTTCTCCAAGCTGGGGGCAACAACAGAGGTTCAAATCACTAACGTTCGACCGGATACTGCGGAACAATATCGAAGTGATTTATATGAAACTAGTAAGGTTCCAAGGAAAAAATTAATGTAAGGAGGATTTTTGTATGAGTGAAGATTGGGCCGGTACAGATTTTCTCCTTAATACTGATATTCATACATCTAATACTGGAGATTATTCTTTAGTTTCGGGTAAGGATAATGTCAAGCAATCGGTAAAAAGGAGACTAGCCACTCCATTAGGTGTACTTTTTTATGATGAAACATATGGTAATGGTGTATATGACCGTTTAGGGGAGCCGATGGATGATGATTGGATTGAAGATGCAAGAATGGATATTATAAATTGTTTGGATGCGGAAGTTAGAATTGAAGTAATTTCGATTGACGTTATTATCGATAATGAAAACCGAAAAGCCCTTTTTACTGTAAGTTATTATGATATGGAAAATCAGGAAACTGATGAGGTACAAGGAGTGATTTCCGATGGCGGAGTTTCTGTTTAAAACGGAAGAAGAAATTATTGATGATATTCGTCAAATGTTAGAAGACTCCGGGACTCCTGTTACAGATTGGGAAGTTGGTTCAGCTAATCGTACTTTTTGGGAAGTGGTTGCTAAACTTGCTGCTGGAGATCAATATATGCTTGAGCGGTTGCTACATGTATTTTTTATCGACGATGATGAATTGACCGGCACTGATTTAGAAAAAAGGGCTTATGAACGGAAGATTACTAGAAAAATAGGAACTATTTCGAGCGGGAGTGTTATTTTATCGAGATCAACTCCAGCACCTTTTGATATTTTGGTACCACAAGGAACAACATTTGGGACTCTACAAAAAGATGTAATCGTGGAAACAGTCGATGATGTTATTATGCTTACGGGAGAATCGCAAGTAGTCGTAAATGTTCAAAGTACGGAGATTGGCGCTAATGGAAACCTTGTGGCCAAGACTCAGTTAACACAAATAGGAGTAGCCATTATAGGTGTAGAAACTATCGTCGTAAACAATCTTGGCTTATCTGGGGGAACAGATACAGAGACAGATGACGAATTGAGAGCGCGCTTACTAGATGCTATTCAGCATACAGAGAACGGTGGGAGTGTAAGGGATTACATTCGCTGGGCTAAAGAAGTGCCTGGTGTAGTGTCGGCAAGCTGTATCGAATTAGCAAGAGGACCAGGAACAACAGATGTCATTATTTTAGGAGCGGGTGGAGAACCGTCTAGTGATTTGATCCAAGCCGTAAAGGATCACATTGAAGTTTTAAGGCCAAGCTGTGCAGATGTATTAGTAAGAGGACCGGAAACCCTCATTTTTGATATAGAGTTAACCTATTGGACGGATTCAGTGTCCCCATTAGAGGATACGATTAGAGCTGCATTACAATCGTATGTGGCGACTGTGGGAGTTGGGGGAGTTATTAGAGTGTCCCAAATTTATAATGTCATCATGGATATTAAAGAGATAAAAGACATGACATTAATATTACCAATCGAAAATATAGTGCTTAATCAAAATCAAATGGGTGTTTTAGGCGATGTTAATCTTACGAGGGGAGAGTAAAGGATGACTGATACTTCAAGTATTTATGACTATATACGCTCTCTATGGCCTAAAGTAAATGACTACTTTGGAGATCTTGAAAGTGATAATAATTTATCTAATAAATTAAAAGTAATTTCAAAAGTTTTTGAGCCGAATGAGGTAATGATTGAACAAGCCTTTCAAGAGGTTTTCGCTCAAACGGCCTCCAGTCTATTAGATCGATGGGAATTATTTGTAGGATATAGCACAGCGAAAGGACAACCGGATGAAAATAGAAGATCTAGGGTTTTAGGTAGGTATAGAGGTACCGGAACGACAACACCGGCGCTAATAAAATCCGTTGCAGAAGCTTACAGCAATGGAGAGGTTGATGTCATTGAGTTTCCTGCAGAATATCGATTTGTTGTTAAATTTACGGGGGTTCGGGGAATCCCCCCTAATTTAGAGGATTTAAGAAAGACTCTCCAAGAAATTAAACAAGCTCATTTAGTTATGGAATTTGCCTTTACATATACTTTTTGGTCAGAGGTTAAAAAAACTTCATGGGGTAATTTAAGAAATTACGCTTGGGATGATGTTAAAACCAGGAGGTGGAATTAGTGGCCACTCAAACAAAAAATCTTAATTTGCAAAAACCGGATTTGAATGAAAGTGCGGATATCGAAGTAATTAATGGAAATATGGACATTATCGATAAGGAAGTATCAAAAAGAATGACTTCCGACGATGTTCAAGCGTTAATTAATCAAGCTGTGGCTAATCTTCTGAATGGAGCACCAGAGGCTCTGGACACTTTAAAGGAACTAGCGGATGCATTAGGAGATGATCCTAATTTTGCAAAAACAATATTGGAGCGTTTCGCTACTAATGAACTGAACTTTGATAAACATAAGGCGGATGATGTCGCACATAACCACTATGGTGATGATACCGGAACTGCTAATGCTAAAGTGGTAACTTTAAGTCCTGCTCCAACATATTTACCTACTGGTTTCTCATTGCGTTTTAAGAATAAGGTAGCGAATACTGATGCGGTTACTTTAAATATAAACGGAATTGGAGCAAAACCAATTTTAAAGCAGAATGGCAATGCAGCAGTTTCAGGCACATTAAAGGCTGGCTTAATTTATACAGTTGTTTATAACGGAACGTCTTTTATCTTACAGGGTGAAGGGGGGAGTGGAAACTTACAACCTAATCAAGCATTAGCTGGATTTACTTTTACAAACGATAACGGCGAACAAGTCGGACTAGGTGACCCAAATTTAGTATCTGAAAATATCATTAGTGGTAAAAGAATATTTGGTGTTGATGGTTCTTTAATACCAGGGGCAGCTATTAAAAGTATTCAAAATGGCGTATTTTCTTTAGCAAGTAGTTTAACTGGTTCAACGTTATCTATTAAAAGTGTAGATTTAACTAAGTCAATCATCATTATAAATGGCGTTACAACATCAGATACATCCGGGATACTTGGATATAGTGCTGTAAGAGTAGCATTTAATTCTTCTAACGTACTATCGTTCAGTCGTACTACACAAAATGGAAACACGCTAAACATTTCTTGGACAGTTGTTGAATTTGAAAGCAACGTTCGAATACAATCAGGTACTGTTTCAGCAACACCAAATAGTACTGTAACAGATATAGCGATATCCCCGGTTAATATTAATAGATCAACTGTATTTTTTAGTTATGATAATAGTTCTGCAACAAATGGGTATTTTAATAGACAATATTTTATGGCTTATTTATCAACAGCTTCTAATTTACGTTTTCAAAGAGCTAATTCAGATACAGTTATTTATTACTTTTCATGGTTTGTTCTTGAGTTTTTATAGGAGGAATATATATGAGAGTTATCACTTTAGATTCAAATAAAAAAATTATAAGCGTTAAAAATGTTGATGAAGACTACGTTTTAGAGTCAAATGACATAATTTCTGAAATTGGGGATATTGGACAAGTCCAACAAGAAGACGGAACATTTATTACACCTGAACCTACACCAACACAACCACAAACAACATTAGAAGATAAAATTAATTACATTTATTATAAAGAAATGGGGGTTATTGCATGATTAACGATTTAGCAAGATTAGTAGAGTTAGAAATTATCACATTGGACAGTATCAAGGATCCAAGTATTCGCTCTCAAGTTGAATACGCTATAAATCAAAAATAATAAAACAGTATGTCGGATACGGAAGATTATGTGAAGCCAACACCACTTAAAAGTAGGTGTATTTTTTATGGTTAAATACGGAACATGATCCACAAGCACCATTAAAAATGGTGCTTTTTTATATAGATTAAAAATGAATTAGGAGAGGTTATTAAGTGAAGTTCTATCAAGAGATATTTTATGACCTAAGTAAATTTGTAAGTGCTAAAACTGGAGTATTTTCTTTAATTAGCGGAGCTTTAGGCGGAACAGCTAGTATGTTGTTATCGGGGAAAATAACCGCCTATACTTGGCTTTGCTTGATTCTGGCGATTGCACTTGATTGGACAGGTGGAAGTGCTGCAGCTAAAAAAGATGGTTCGTATGCGTCTGAATATGGATTGCAAGGGATTGTAAGAACAGCGGTATTGTTAGCGATACCTTTCTTTGGTTATTGCTTGGATAAAGTAATTGGAACTCCAAATATTCTATTCTTTGTATTCTGGGGAGGACTTCTTTATCACACTGTAATTTCAATGACTGCTAATTTTACTCGAGCTGGATGGGATAGATGGATTCCTAATAAAGCTATTCAATATGTATCTAGTGAAATTGAAGCAAAAGCAAAGCGTTCAGGAAGTAGATTGTTAGAAAGGGTTACTGACGCTATTGATTCTGAACTAAATAAAAAAGAAAAGTAATTTCAGGATCAAAGAGCAATGTTTAGTCATTGCTCTTTATTATTATATAAGGAGCGGTTGAAATGTCGCAAAAGGGAATTGATTGTGCAAGTAAATTAACTGCAACGTCTGCTAAAGCATTAGTAAAAGAAGGCATTACACATGTTGGCCGATATTTGAGCGCAGCGGGAAAAGGACTTACTAAAACGGAAGTAACAGCTATTACAAATGCTGGGCTAAAGATATTTAGTATTTATGAAACAAATCCAATTAAGTTAAGCTATTTTACTGTAGAACAAGGGAAAGTTGATGCTGCAGCTGCAGAAAAGTTGGCAAAGGCACTTGGACAACCTGAAGGATCCGTTATTTATTTTACGGTTGACTATGATGCACAGAAAAATGATTTTGATGAAATACTGGCTTATTTTAAAGCTGTGGTAGCGGGATCTAAGTGTTATAAAGTCGGTGCTTATGGATCCTATAGTGTATTAGATTATTTACACAGCAAAAAGGTAGTAGATTATTATTTTCAAACATATGCCTGGTCAAAGGGTAAAGAAAATGATTTCGCCCACATTTATCAGTATAAAAATGATACAAAGCTGGCGGGTGTAGCAGTAGATTTAGATGAGATTAAAAAGAATGAGGTTGGAGCATGGGGAGAAAAAGCCAATGCTGCAAGTGAAAAGCCGGCGGTTGTAAAACCTCCAGCAACATCAGATCCCAAAAAGACAAGTACCTATAAAATTAAGAATGGCGATACGTTATGGGGGCTGGAGGAAAAGAACGGATGGGAACATGGCACCTTACAAAAACTCAATCCTAATGTAGATCCTAAGAAATTGAAAGAAGGACAAGCTATTACCACTCCTGCAGCTGTCAAAAATTCCAATGATTCAGATCCGAAATACTATACAGTTGAAAAAGGGGACAATCTGACTAAAATTGCTACTAAGTACCACACAACCATTCAAAGGATCGTTATCATGAATAAGCTAAAAGATAAAAATATAATCATACCAGGGCAAAAACTACGGGTGAAATAAGGTATATTTATGATTGTCCATGCAAAAATAAACCTACATCTAGAATGCCCCAAATTAAGGCCTCTCTCAATCCGAGAGGGGCTTATTTTATTTCAGGCATGCATTTATATTGTTATATTGTTCACGGCTCAGAAGCCCCTTTTTAAAAGCCTCAAGGAATAACTGATTAACATCCACTTTATTATCAATCGTGTCTAAAGATATGTTAGCAGCCATGCAGTAATGTGATAATAATTCGATTAAATAGTTCATTAACCCCACTCCTTTTTCTATCTATTCCATATTTTATACGAAAATTTGTTCGTTTGATAGCTTTAAATAGAACATAGGTTCGTGTTATAATAAAAAAAATTCCTTTTAAGGGGGCAATAAGGTGGAAATTGTATTAAAAAAAGCGATTGAAACAGCGAAAAATCTTGAAATGATTTATCAAGATGACTCTGGAAATATTACTCATCGCATTATAAAAGTTATTGAGATCAAAGAAAGTCATGTAGTAGCCTATTGCTACCTTAGAAGGGGTAAAAGAACGTTTAAGATCAACAATATCCTCTCTGTAGGATTTGTGCGTATCCACAAAAGAAAAGGGGCATAAAATATGTATTTTAAAGGGGAATATAAGTCATTACAACACAGAATTGAAAAAATGGAGCAGGAAGTATTTGAGATGATATGTACATTTGTACAAAGGTATAAAAGGCCGCCTTCTATGAGGGAAATTGTAGCTCGAACTCAATTAAGATCCAAGAGTACCGTATCGGACTATTTGAAAAGGTTAGAAAAGAAGGGCTTAATTGAATTAGAACCTAAAAAACATGGTGCAATAAGAATAGTCGAAAAAAATAGCTCCGTCAGCTGACAGAGCTATTTTACTTTTGTTAGACATAATCACCAAAGTATTCAAATGCATCAATAATATTTTTTAATATTGCTTCCGTATTTCCTTCTTGTTTAATGATTGTAATAAAATCTATATAAAGCATAGCAATAAGCTGCTCCAATTGGATTTCATACTCGTTATTTATATTATAAATGTCGTTAAGTAGTATTTCCCCTCTATAAAGCTCCGATATTTTCATTCTAACAGTCACTATTGCTACTTGTTCCCTTTGAATTGTCCGACTTTCCACTACTTCGAATTCCTGTAGAGTAAACAAGGTAGGGGAAGCGGGAGCAAGCTTTCTTTGTTTCTTTCTGGTAATAGGGGAATCAAGTATTTGATAATGTTCCATTTTAGAAGCAATTTGCTGTCCTAATATATTTAGATCTAATACTTTTTTTCTCCCTTGTTCGTCAACTCCAGATCCTTTTCTGATCCGATGTAGGAATTGAATGTATAGAAGGTTTATAAGCTGACCAATGTCTATATTCGGACAGTCCTCTTCAACCATTTCCAAATCAGATAATAATACATTTCCTCTCAAATAGTCATAGTGTGGGATTTCAATTTTAACGTATTGGAATTTTGGCTCTAGGATCATATCTAACAAGCTTTTTTTACCTTCATTAAGCTTAGACTTTATCAAATTGAATTTGCTGAAAGACTTCATCATAATATCCCCCTTTTTCTATGTATCTAAGTGCAGATACAGTCATCATATAGACCGTTTTTCGATCTGATAACCCCTTTGACAATGAAAGTCCATAATCGCCTCCTATGGCTTCAAATTGAGACAATAAGAGCTTAGTGGTCATGTAGGTATCATAATCCTTATAAGGTAGATCCCAGCGGACAATTTTAGGGTGATTAAGAGCGTATAAGAGTAAGAGTGTATTATATTTAGTTTGTTCTATCTTCAAATCCGGATATGTCCGTTTAAAGCGCCGTAGGGACCTTATGAAATCCCCCTTTAGTAAACCATCCACAGGAAATCGTACTGGATGGCGTTTGTCGCTTCTTGTTTTTCTTTGCTGCTTTTTGCTTTTGTTGTTGCTCTTTGGAGTCTCTTTAAAAATTGGATTAAGGTTATCGAACATTATCCCCTCTCCCCCATCAAAATGAAAAAATTATTGTATATCTCAGAACCAGTTTTCTTGTTTTCCACTCTATTCAAAATATATGAGGTGGGGTAGAGGGTTATTACTTTAATAAGTATATAGATACATATTTTTGTCCATACTTCTTCTAAGATCATAAATTGTCGAGGTGGAGAAAATGGGGAAGAAAAAGATATCGAAGGAAACGAAAAGGAAATTTAGTAAATTGACTGAATCAGTGGCCAAGAAATCAGGGGCTAAGCTTATAAAGGTTGAGATAAAAAGCAAGTAGCAACTCCTTAGTAAAAAACTAAGGATATTTTTTTATCAATTTGTTGACTTTATCATACAAATTAATGTATGATAAAGTCAACAAATTGAAAGGAGGGAAATTGTGAATAGTGATAGTGAAAATAATATCCCGCCACTAGTGGGATTAAAAGAAGCTGCAGACATGCTTGGATGGGATAAGAGGAAATTATCTACATACCGGAAGCGTGGAGTGTTTCCAGAACCAATTCAAACACTTTACAGTGGGCCAATATGGACTAAAAAACAAGTTGAAGACTATATTCGGACCAAAAAAATAAAAAAGGAGTGAAAATATGAGTAATAACAGGAAAGATCAAAGGAAAAAGCCAAATGGCCTTCCTATGGACTGTGAAATAATTTTACGCACCCAAGGAATATACAAGATAGTTCAAGCCTTGCTTATAAGTATGGGGGAAATCGTGGAGTTGACAATGAAAGATGGCGAAATGATTCAAGTGAGATTAATGGGTTTTAATTGGGATGAAGGAACGATTAGAGGATATGACCAGGAGCGAATGAATAGAGCTTTTGACATTTTAGAAATTTATAGTATAAGGAGATTGAAAAGATGAAAATTCACCCCGCTGAATGGCTTCAAATACCAAAAGAGGAAAGATTATTATGCATTAGATGGACTGTTTCGGAGAATCTTCAGAAACAAAGAAAAAAGTCCATTTCATCTAAAAGAAAAAACGGACTTTTTCGGAGCTGAAATTTTCAATTCAATTGATTTAGTAGCCTGCTGCAACAGGCTACTTTTATTATATATATTTCCTTGGTGTACTGCTATAAAAATTTATTCAATAGTGACACTAAGGCCATCGATTCCTCTTCTTCCTTCTAGTCGCAATAAAACGGCTTGGAAATATACCTTAATCATATTATTATCCCAGGTTCCAAAAGCATCTGTTAGGTTAAACTCATCGTTCGAACTATTGAATAAGTTTGCAGCGAGATCCACCATTTTTTTATATCCGGAGGAAAGAGTAGCATAATTTTCGCTATCCACTTCTTTTCCTGAATCATCTACTTTAATTTCAAAGTCTGAAACCCTGTATTCGCCCTCTTCATCCTTGTCAGTATATGAAGTATCCTTATATTCTGCTGTCCAGAGAAATGGAAATTCATGCAGCATAGGATCATTAATACAGCGTCTATATATTTCAGGTAAAGATAGGATATAGACCATTGGATTATATTCAGCGTCATTTTTAGCATGAGGAAAAACCGTATTAAGAAGATGATTATAATTTTTTTCGTGTACCCCATCTAAATAGTACATAAAAGCCCTCCTAAAGAGTGATCTATTTAAAATTGAAATTATTTTTTGCAGCAGAAACAAAATCATTTAATTTCTTAGTTGGAGGTTCTTCTATGGCTGCAGCTTCTTCACGATCATTAATTATAGGAGGATTAGAAGCTGCCGAAACAGCTTCAACATATTTCATAACAACCTCCATTGGATCATTTGTCCCAATCTTTTTACAAAGCATTTCAAAGGCTTTTAAGCGTTCTTTGACTTTGTCTTGAACGTACCCTCTAGTATTATTTGCTTCTACTTCAAGGCGGTCCACTAAATCAAATACAACATCGTCCTTTTTTTCATCCACGTACAGTTGAATTTTTTTCACTTTCAAGCACAGCCTTTCCAAACTCGTAATAACCTAAAACGTTGGCTTCTTGAGAATTGTCTAGGACCACAAAGTTATTTCTTTCTTTTTCTTCGATCAATTCCTTGTGTAGAAGTGCCATTCCTCCGGTAAACACCACATTTTCATAGGACTTTAAATCAAATTGATTTTCCCTAATAAATCTAAATACATCATCGAAGTGCTTTACAAGAATGTCTTTTACTTCTTTTAAAGCAGGTACATTAATAACTTGTTTATCGTACTTTAAACCATCTTTCATTATTGATGGCATAGCAGCAATGCTTAATTGGCGTGATTCTCCATACTTATCAATTAAAAAGTTGAAAATAGAGAGGTATGCATTACGAACACCTATAGGTGCACCGGCACGTCCAATAATTGATTGGCCCCTCATCTCCGTAATATCGACGGTTCCATGCCCTCCATCAACAATTAGGGTTAGTTCATTGTCAGCATTGATTTTCTCCAAATTAACCAAGTGCATGTAAGTACCTATTGGTTGAGGTAATACCTGTACATCCAAGATTTCAATAACAATTTCCTCTCCGTTAACAGAAATTACTTTCTTCCCTTTGATAATTTCCTTTAGACGGTCAGCTTTAGCTTTAAAATGATTAACTGGCAATCCAGTAATTAGTTGAGGTATTGTAACAGATTTTTTAAAGTCTCTAGCAATGAAACCAAAAAGGAGTTGTTTAAATTCATCGGATTCGTAACGGTCGATGTCATCTTCACCTAATGCAGGAACAGCAGTTATTTTAGATTTAACTACATCATCCCCAATATAGTATGGAAGACTATTATTTATGCTAAATACATCGAATGATTCCCCCACGGTAAAGTAATCCGGCACTTCAGCAATTACAGAAGGCTCAGTAATAACCTCGTTTAATCCCCTTCTCTTAGTAAAACCATTACCTAAATCAATAGCATAAGGAACATTTAATACTTTTTGAGTCATAGTTAATCTCTCCTTGAATTGTATTTGAATTAATCTGTTATAAATATATTATCACAAATCAAATTTAATTCAATAATAATTCA
>Ga0153917_1000732_pt1 | contig 17990 bp, 12 predicted proteins | sample TSFL001MetaG_FD_104695 | JGI IMG/M metagenome (GOLD analysis project Ga0153917, IMG submission 104695) | Attine ant fungus gardens microbial communities from Florida, USA - TSFL001 MetaG | ecosystem: Host-associated > Fungi > Mycelium > Unclassified | place: USA: Florida, Paynes Creek Historic... | reverse complement strand
TCCCGGGTAGACCGCGCAGTACTGGCACCCACGCGGCCCTGCAACGACAACCCCAGCTTTGATAACTGCTGTTTGCCCCACGTTCATCTGTACGCCGTGCGTTAATTCTCTGCTGTTTTTCCAGTTCTGAACGGAACGTTTCACCTTTCCTCACTGTTTAGTTGCGCTTGAGCGTTGTGCTTAACGGCTGCCTGTCGCCCGGCGCAACCGATCAGCGAGGTTTATGTGTTGTGGTTATTTGCGCAGCTTTTCATGCCGTTGCGCCCGTCAAAGAGGAACCGTTATGAGCCAAATCATTGCCATTTTGAATTTCGAAGAGGGATACCGCGAAGCGCCTTACCTCGACACGCAGGGGTTTCCCACCGTTGCGGGCGGTATTCGCATCGGGCCGAAAGGCGCGTCGCTCAGCCACTATATCTTCCGCGTGCCGCGCCGCGTTGGCGACGTGTGGAAGCAGTGCATCGTTGAGGGCAAGGTGCAGGAGATGCAGCAGCGCGCGCTGGTGCAGCAGGCACTGAGTCAATGCAATGAAGCGCGCAGCGATGTGCTGATCAGCATGGCCTACCAGATGGGCGTTGACGGTCTGGCGCTGTTTCGCGGCATGCTCACCGCGGTGACGCAACGCGATTTCGACGCGGCGGCGAACGCCATGCTCGACAGCCTGTGGGCGCGGCAAACTGCGGGGCGCGCCCGGCGTCATGCCGAAGTGATGCGCACGGGCACCTACGACATCTATCGGGGGCTGTTATGAACATGCGCTGGCTGTTGTTCGTTATCGCCGTGCTGGCGGCCATCATCCTGCTGCTGTTGCTGCAGCGCTTCACCACGCTGGAGTTTGTTAAACACGCGCGCCTGCTGTTTAAAACCTGGTCGGTGTGGCTGGCGTCGCTGGGTTCAATGCTCAGCGCCTGGGTGCAGTCGTTTCCCTCGTCAGCGCTGGATGCATGGAACGCACTGCCGGCGGATATCAAAGAGATCCTGCCGCACAACTATCTCGGCCTGATCGGTGCCTTCATGGTGGCGATGGGCGTACTGGCGCAGTTCGTGCGTCAGAAGAACCTGGTGGAGCAGAGAAAAACGCTGGAGGACAAACCATGAGCTTTCTTCTTTCTCAGCTTGCCGGCAGCTGGCACTGGCTGGCGGCAATTGGCGGCGTGATTGCCGCGCTGATTGCCAGCTACGCCGGCGGCAAAAAAATCGGCAAGGTGCAGCAGCAGGCGAAAGCTGATGTTGCGCAGGCCGAAAAGACCGCCGCGCAGGCGGTTGAAGTTAATCAGCTGCAGCAACAGCTGCGTGAGGAGGCCAGACGTGTGGAAACCCGCAACGGTAATCTTGATGACGCTGCTGCTCGTGACAAGCTGCAGCAGTCGAAATACCACCAGCCCTGAGGCGCCCGTCGTTATCGACTCCGCCTGTTCGTTATTTTCCCCGATTTACACTCACGGCAATGACGCCGAACGCATGGACATTCGCACCGTGCGCGCCATCAACAACCACAACGATCTCTGGGACCAGCACTGCCGCCCGGCGGCGCACTGACGCTGTTCTCTCGCTTTGTATTGCAAACCTGAAATGCCGAGGAGGCTAAGATGATCGAAGTTAATTCTTTTGCTGAACTGCGTACCACTGTGCCGGCCAAAAACGGCGATCTGGCGTTCCTGCGCCGCTACAACCCGGACTCCACCTTCCGTGGCGGCGGTGATTTTACCGGCTTTATCGGCACCACCACGGCCGCCGATGACGGCGGTACGCTGGCGGTCGGCAATGGCTTTTACTGGAAACGCGTGATCAACGATCCGGCCGACGTCAACGTCTACCACTTCGGCGCGAAAGGGGACGGTTACGCTAACGATACCGACGCCTTTAACCGCATGCTGGCGTGGACGCAGGGCTACAGCGGTAACATTCGTGACCTGCCGGTGCGTTTCCCGGGCGGTAAATTCCTGATTAACCCGATCGACATCAGCGCTACCGAGATCGCCTTTTTTGGTCTGCAGGGGGATGACGTAGAGCTGGGTTCGCTGCCGCGCACCACCATCATCTCCGACAAAAGTGCCAACACGGTGTTCAAAGTGAAGGCACGGCGGACCGCGATCAAAGGCATTACCTGGCACGGTCAGGCATCGGCCGACGTCACCACCAACAAAGGTACCATTACCGCCGATATGTGTACCAACGTGCAGCCGTTCTTCGAAAACACCTGCATCGAAGGCACCACGTTAAATATTTACTGTTTCCGCGCGCAAAACAGCGGCGGCACGGTGATTAAAGCGCTGGATACGCTCGACAGTAAATTTGACCAGATCTACACGCTGTGGACCTATGGCCGGGTGTTTGACATTGGCTGGTCGAACTCGCCAAACGGCAAGTGGGACCACTCAACGGCTATCGAGATCTGCAACTGTAACTTCCAGACCGGCTATGGCGACGCCACGCTGTACATGCCGCGCGTGACGCAGGGCATCATGCGTAACGTGTGGATTGAGCACACGCGTAATCCGGGCGATCTGTCGGACGGTGCCTGGAGCATTGATACGCTGAACATTGAGGATTGCGGCACGCCGTTCAATCTCAATAATGCGCGCGTCATCATGCGCCAGATTGGCCTGCAGTCCGGAGCGAAGATCTCGAACGATATGGCCGGCACGCGCTGGCTGTCGACCTTTGACTACGGCTATCGCCGTGAAGAGCATCACGGCACGCTGATCACCGGCTCATTCCGCGCGGGCTACTACAGCGGCCACAAAGTCACCAACAATACCGACACCGATAACTGGTATCGCCTCGGCCAGCTGTTCTTTCCGACGGCGAATCAGCAGTGGGTGATGGAGCTGATTGGTAAAGCCGACGCTACCCAGCCAACCGGAACGGCCGCCTCGCCGGTCAATCTGGCAGGCACCGGGAAAACGTGGATTAACCTGCAGCGGCTGGAAACGGTATGGGCTGACGCCTGCCATATGGGGCAACCGGCGGTGCTGGATATTCGCTACAGCCGCGTCGGCACCACCTATGCCGTGGTATGGGTGAAGCTGCGCGCCAACAGCGGCGACACGCTGATTAACCTGAAGACCACCGGGCCGACGCGTTTTGAAGCCGGCTCCTGCTCGCTGTTCCAGCCTGACTTCTCGGTGGTGACGGATACCACCAAAATGGGCACCCTCAAACCGGCGGCGCGCTTTGGCCTGCACAATGGCGTCGCGGGTATTGGGGCTAACGAGAAAGGCGTGCTTACCGTCGCGACGGCAGCAGGTACGCCGACCAATAAAACCACGCCGACGGGCTTTGTGCTGGTCAATATCAACGGTGTCGATCGTAAGCTTCCTTATTACGATTGAGGCCAGCACCTTTTGGCGAGGCTGCAGCCTCGCCTTTTTTTGTGCCTGGCGCGAGAGGGCGCTGTTCGCCGCGGTTTCTCCGCGTCAAAATCGTAAGGCCAGCGCGGGTGATGCTGAAAAACGCAGCACTTAACCGGCACCATCTTGACTCATCCCCCCGATTTTTCTATGTTTACTCCCCGTAGTTCCCGCCTCAATGCCGGTATAGCTCAGTTGGTAGAGCAGCGCATTCGTAATGCGAAGGTCGCAGGTTCGACTCCTGTTTCCGGCACCAGTTAAATCAATCCCTTATCTAATATTGTTACCGTCCCGATTCAGCCTGTGTGACAGATTTGAGACCGAAGCATCCATAAGCTTGTCGATTTTTTGCGTGAGCAGAGAGGTGATGGGCGTCAGGATAATCACAATCTAAAAGAGGCGCATTGCTCGGGCGCGGCACCCTGCGCCGCAGTGCTATTCACTGCAGCGCTCACCTCATCCTTACCCAGCAATCAGCGCCCTTGGTTCCAGAAACGCGCTGATACCCGCCTGACCCATCTCCCGGCCTATGCCGGAGTGGCGGAAACCGCCGAACGGCGCGCGTGGTTCGTGAGCCAGCGTGTTGATCATCACGCGGCCAGCGATCAGCTGTTCTCCCACGTTGCGCGCATGCTGTTCATCCGCCCCGATCACCAGTGCCGACAGGCCGTAATCGCTGTCGTTGGCCATGGCGATGGCTTCGGCTTCATCGCGGTAGGTCAGGATGCTCAGCACCGGGCCAAAAATCTCTTCGCGCGCCAGCGGCATTTCATTGGTGACATCGCTGAACAGCGTCGGGCGGATATACCAGCCGTGGTGTAGCCCGTCCGGGCGGCCGCTGCCGCCGGTCAGCAGGCGCGCGCCCTGTTGTTCACCAAGCGCAATATAGTGCTGCACGCGCTGCCACTGCTTCTCGTTGACCATCGGTCCGATGGTGGTGCGCGCGTCAGCTGGATCGCCGGAGACCTCCGCAGCGACCGCCGCCGTCAGCGCCTGTTCAAACTCGGTCTTGCGCTGCTCCGGCACCAGAATGCGCGTGCCGGCAATACAGGCCTGGCCGCTGTTGATAAAGCCAGCCTGAACCGCCAGCCCGGCCGCCTGCGCGGCATCGGCATCCGGCAAAATCAGCGTCGGTGATTTACCGCCCAGCTCCAGCGTGACGCGTTTAAAAGTGTCGGCGGCGCTGCGCAAAATCGCTTTGCCGGTGGCGGTCGAACCGGTGAAGGAGATTTTCGCCACCTGCGGACTGCGGCTCAGGGCTTCACCGACGCTGGCACCGCGTCCGGTGACGATATTAAACACTCCCGCAGGCAAACCGGCGGTGTGCAGCGCCCTGGTGATCACCTGGGTCTGCAACAGGCTGAACTCGCTGGGTTTGATCACGGCGGTACAGCCTGCGGCAATCGCGGTCGCCAGTTTGTGGCAGATAAAGCCCGCGTTGCTGTTCCATGGCGTGATCAGGCCGGCAACGCCGAGCGGCAGCATCTGCACTTGCGCGCGGCCTGCCTGTTGTACAAACGGATAGCGTTTCAGCTCTTCAATTACCTGCAGAATCACATCAGCCGGATAGCGGCTCATCCACTCGGAGCGTGCGGTGGGCGCGCCGTACTCCTCAAGGATCGCCGCGCGCAGCTCGCTTTCGGCTCCGTTAACCGCATGGTACATCTGTTCCAGCAGGGTGATGCGCTGCGCCACCGTGGTCGCGGCCAGGGCGGGAAACGCCGCCGCTGCCGCCGCAATCGCGCGTTCAGCATCCTGCGCATCGGCCAGACGCGCTTTACCGATTACGCTGCCGTCGGCAGGTTTGATAATATCCAGCCATTCATCGCCGTCAGGAGTGACAAACTGGCCGTTGATATAGATGTGTTCAATCATGTGCATGGCTATGCTCCTTTGCATGTTGCGTGGCGGCAAAGTAGCATGCACCACCGGCGGCGATAATCCGCCTCCGCCTGCAAAGGGTATTGCGCGAAACGGAATAATTGATGAACCGGACAGGTCTGACTGAACTGGAAATTGTGCTGGCGGTCGCGCGGCGCGGCACCTTTAAAGCGGCGGCCAGCGAGCTGGAGATGTCGCCTTCGGCGGTGACCAATGCGGTTGCCGCGCTGGAGAAACGGCTGGGCGTGCGGCTCTTCAACCGCACCACGCGCAGCGTCGCGCTGACCGATGCCGGACGGCGTTTCAGCGAGAAAATTGTGCCAGCGCTGGCGATGATCCGCAGCGCGGCTGAGGAAGCCGGCAGCGATCCGGGCGATCCGGCCGGCATGCTGCGTCTCAACGTGCCGCCCGAGAGCAGCGCGCTATGGTACGCATCGATATTGCTGCCGTTCCTGCAGCGCTATCCGCGCATTCGCGTCGATATTTACAGCCAGAAAGAGCGGGTGGATATCGTGGCCGACGGCTTCGATGCCGGCATTCGGCTAGCAGAAGATGTGCCGGGCGATATGATTGCCGTCAGGCTGACGCCGGAAATGCGCATGATTGTGGTGGCCGCGCCAGCCTACCTCGCACACGCGGGCACACCGCAAACGCCAGAGGCGCTCGATCAGCATCAAACCCTGTGTATGCGCATGGCGGACGGCAGCGTTTACCGTTGGGAGCTGAGCCAGCAGCAGCAGCGTTATCGGCTGCAGGGCGAGCCGCGTATGGCGGCCAGCGACATGAGCGCCATCCACCAGGCGGCGCTGGCGGGTCTGGGCATTGCCTGCATGACGGAACAGCAGGTCGCGGCAGATGTGCAGGCGGGCCGACTGGTGCACCTGTTGCCCGGCTGGCAGGTGCCCCTCGGTGCGCTCTGCCTCTACTATCCAGGACACCGGCTGGTGCCGCCGGCGCTGCGGGCGCTCAGCGAATTTGTGCGTGAGCAGCGTAATGCTTCTGCCTCATCGGAAGCCGGATGACGTCCTTTATCAGGCGTTCAGTAACTTCAGCACCTGCTGCGGCAGCTGATTAGCCTGCGCCAGCAGGGCGCTGCTGGCCTGCTGCAGAATTTGCTGACGCGACAGGCTGGAGGCTTCCGTAGCGTAATCCGCATCCTCAATACGGGAACGCGATGCCGCAATCGCGGCGGTCGCGTTACCCTGCAGCGTTTGCGCCGAGAGCAACCGGTTAGCAACGGCGCCCAGGCGGGTGCGCTGACTGTCGATTTGCCCGATAGCGCGATCCAGCGTGGCAAGCGGATCGTCCGGATGCTTCAGGCGGATCTCTGAACCGGTCTCGGCCACGCGCAGCGTCGTAAAGTTGGTGGAGGCATCGGTCACTGACGACAAAGCCGCCTGGAAGTAAATCTGCACGTCACCCACGCCCTGCAGGGTTTTCAGCATCAGGTTGCCGCTGCTGTCACTGCGCACGAAGGTGGCGGTTTTATCCAGATTGCCGTTCGGCACATCCATGTAGTAATTGCCATCGGCGTCGAGTTTCAGCACATCATTACTGCTGTTGCCATCGACATCGGTATAGCGCACATCCACATTGGCCGGATCGAGCGTGATGTAGGAGGTGCCGGTCACGCTGTTTACCGCACTGAAGCTGTTAATGCTGCTGGCGCTGGTCGCGACGATGCTCAGGGCGTTACTGGTGCCATCCGAGGTCGCGCTGACGGCGGCGTTGTAATACTGGTAGTTGCCGCCGCCGTTATCCACTTCCATTACATACTGCCCGCCGCTGGTGCGCAGCAGACGGCCATTGCTCACTGCATTGCCGCTGGCATCGCTGAAGCTAAGGCTGGCGGTGCTGGTGTCGATCGCCGGCGTGTCGGTCACCGTGGTCGGCAGGGTTACGAAATCACTGTCGGTTTTGGCGGCACCGCCGGTCATGCGTGCCGTTACCGCGCCGCTGCTGCCAAAGCTGAGCGTGGCCGGATACCAGCTGTTGTTCTGCTCAATATAATACTGGCCATTATCCTGCGTTAACATGGCTGCGGGCGTGGTGCTCAGCGCGCTGCCGCTGCTGTCCTGATAATTAACCGCCGGGATGGTGCGCGACGCAATGCTGCTGACGTTGCTGTACAGCGGCACCGGATTGCTGCGGCTAATCGAGACGTTACCGGCAGCCGTAGCGGTGTCCCAGCGCGCACTGACGGCGGCCAGATAATAGACCGGCTTGCCGTCGGCGTCGCTGCTCTGCACGTACTGGCGGTTATCACCACTGCTGCGCACCAGCTGCGGTGAGCCGCTGGCGGGCAGATAGTTCACGGTAATTGCCGGGTTGCTGAACGCCATATTGGTGGCAAGGCCGGTGAGGGTGGTGACATTGGTCACTTTGCCGCTGATGCCGCTGATCACCAAATCCTTAAGTCCCAGCGCCTCCACGCTGAAGCCGGGTGCCGACAGGTCGAGACTGATTTTCTCGTTGTCATTAGCGCCAACCTGGAATCCCAGCTTGCCGGCGCTGCCATCCAGCAGCCTGATGCCGTTAAAGCTGCTGGTGGTGTTGAGCCGGTCAATCTCTTTCAGATTGAGATTAATCTCTGCCTGGATGGCGTCCGAGTCGCTCTGCGAATTGGTGCTATTTAATCCCTGAACCGCCAGCTGGCGAATCCGCTGCAGGCGGTTATTGATCTCATCCAGCGCGCTTTCCGCGGTTTCGACCAGTGACAGGCCGTCACCGGTATTACGCTGCGCCACCGCCAGGCCGTTCTGCTGGCTGCTAAAACGGTTACCAATCGCCTGACCTGCCGCATCGTCACGCGCGCTGGTGATGCGCATACCCGACGATAAATGGCGGATCGCATCGCCCAGCGCCGCGCCACTTCTGGCAGATTGCTTGCTGGCGTTGAGGGCAGACAGATTGGTTTGCAGGCTGATCATTTCCGGGCTCACTGATAAATACACTGATAGCGTTATCGGCATTTACCGGCTTTCTTTAAAAAAATATTTGGCCTAAGTCACGTCAGCGAAGCGCTGATTGTTAAAATAAGCAGCATGAAATCGCGCTAAGTTGAGTTTGTGGTGCGGTAAGGATCTGTATTTTTTCGCACGACGCTAATTTATAGAGGCAGCGCTTGACGACTACTAAAAATAGCAGGTCAGCAGAATGAATAAAGGATATTACTGCTTAAGCGGGACGGCGAGGGCGTAACCCATTGCAATAACAACCGCTTGGGACGCTACTGGACTTATCCGCCGGTTTCCCTGCTCTTATTCCTGGTCAGCAGCGCGCGCCGCCCTTATCAATCGCCGCGGTTGCGCTTTATCCATGCTAATCAGTCAGCGCGAAATATTGTGGCGGGGCGGGTGAGTAAATTCCGTTTTGGTCTGGAAGGCATTGACCTTATAACTGCGCCTGGTAAGAATGCGGTAAAAGTTTTGAATCAGATCGCAATTTTTGGCCTTGTGCCATTTGCAGTCCGGCTGCGATAGCCGGACTGAATTAACGCCACTTGCACCCCGCGCCGCGCAACACACATCGCGGCGTAATAAAAGTGCAGGGCATACAGCAAATATCGTTAATGTCGTGACGCTCGTTGCGAAGGCCCGTCGAAAGATGCACCTTTTCAACCGCGGTCGGCAGTTCCCGTTCTCCTGATGCGGCAAAAAATAGCTGGAGAGGTAGCGCCGATCAGGATAACGAATAAACCTCTATCTGATAAATGTTTTACCCGACAGCAACGCAATAAATACGTTGCTGTGCAGGAAGTGTTGGGGCTAACTGGCTGATAAATAACTGAACTCTGCGGAGTGCAGCGCCCCTTCTTTACGCCTGAAAATGCACCAAAGAGAACTCCAGCACGCTGGTCGCTGTAAGCCAGGGGCGGTAGCCTGCGGTTTTTACCCTTTAAATCGCCAGATAAACCTGACCTGAATATATAGCGAAATTCTTATCTGGCCCCAGCGAAAAATAGTCTTATTCCGGCGGTCATATTTTGCTGAGGAAACTCTGAAAACAGCGGTGTATTAATGTTAAGCCAGATGAAAGCATAGGCCGTTAAACGTTAAGCATTAACGGTTCAGTATCGATTTTTATTTTGTCACGGCGGGTTCAACCCCCAATAAATTATGTTTTGAGGTCATATGCAAACTCCCGTTAACGACGTGCTGATTAGCGTCATTGTGCCGGTGTATAACGCCGCAGCTTATCTGGAAAGATGCATCGACAGCCTGCTGCAGCAGGATGAGGTTCGCTTTGAGGCCATTTTTATTAATGACGGCTCCAGCGATGACTCGCTGGCGATTCTGCAGCGTTACGCCGGTTATCCGCAGTTTCACCTTATCAGCCAGGCCAACGCAGGCGTCTCGGCGGCGCGCAACCGGGGCATTCGCGCCTCGCGCGGCCGGCTGCTGTGTTTTTTAGACGCCGATGACTTTCTGCCGCCCCAGGCCTTCTCGACGTATGTGCGGCTGATGAGTGATGAAACGGCGATGGTGGTAGGCGAGTCACAACATTTCAACCCGGACGGTGCCCCGCTGGATTTTCCCGCCAACCGTGAACAGGCGCACACGCTGTCGGTATCGGCGGCGATTAACGATCTGCTCTATTACCATCCGCGCCACGGTATCTGCGACAAGGTGTTTCGCGGTGATGTCATTCGTGAGCACCGGCTGCGGTTCAACGAAGAGATTGCCAATTTCGAAGACCTGCTGTTTGTCATGAATTACCTGCATCTGCAGCAGGATCGCCAGGTAGTGATGACGCAGCGGGTGGTTTATCACTACGTCAAATCCACGCACTCCGCCACGCGTTCGGCGCTGCGGGAAAAACATTTCTCTTTTGCCCGCTCGTTCAGCGGCATGAAGGCGTTTTTATCGAGCCAGCATTATCGCTGCTATTACCACCTCTATTTAAAAGTCACGGCGTCTTACATCCACAAAGGGCTGCACAGCGACAGCCTGAGCCGCGCCTTCATTGATGAATACATCACGCTCTATCGCCGCAGTTTCCGCAGCTGGTGCACCGCCGGACCGCTACTTAATCCGTGGAGCCTGTACTTTGCGCTGTTTTTCATTAGCCCGCGCCTGGTTTCACGGCTGCGCCGGCTGGCAGAGAAATAATCGCACCGGAGGCGTTGTGAAAGACAAATTAAAAAACTCCATGTGGATGATTGCCGAAAAGCTGATTGCGGTATTCGGCCTGATCTTTGTCACCTCCTACGTGGCGAAATACGTCGGGCCCACCACCTTTGGCATTATCTCCATCGCCATGCTGGTATTTCAGTTTATTCAGACCATCGCACTGATGGGCAGCGATGTGATTTTGCTGAAACGCATCGCGCAGAATCATCATTCCGGCCTGCGCCTGATGATGGCGACCTTCCTGCTGGTACTGGTGCTGTATTGCGTGCTGTCGATTGTCGGCATGGCGATTATGGAAGAGGAGTGGAGCGCCGACGCGCTGGTCTTTATCTGCGCGGCAGCCATTGCCTGCCTGTTCTCATCCATTGACCTGGTCAATATTTACAACGAAGCGAGGCTCAACGCGCGTCTCAATGTGATTGCCAACGTCATTGGCCTGGCGATCAGCCTGACGGTGCGCTTTCTGATCTCCTATTACCAGCTGGAACCGGCCTGGCTGGCGATTCCGATTGTGCTCGCCACCTTTATTCCTTTCACCATCAAGTTAACGCTGTTTCTGCTGTATGAGCGGCGTGCACCGCTTCCGGCGCTGCGCCACGTGAAAAAGTATTCGCGCTACATGCTGGTTTCCGGCATGTCGCTGATCTTCTCTGCGATTGCCGTTGCGCTGTATACCCGCGTGAATCAAATCAGCGTCTCTTATTTTCTCGGCGTGAAAGAGGCGGGCATTTTTTCCGTGGCGCTGACGTTGTCGACCGCCTGGGTATTTTTACCCAGCGCGCTGCTGGCGTCGTTTTATCCGGCATTTTTTGCCGAGCGGAATGACCAGCAGGCGATCGTCAAAGCGCAGAAACTGCATCTGCTGGTGATTGGCGTTTCCGCTGCGGTAATTGTGGCGATCTGGCTGCTGTCGGGCTGGTTTATTCGTGACTTCTACGGTGAGCAATATCTTGATGCGGTCGCGCCGACGTTATTACTCAGCCTCGGTGCGATGTGCGCGGTGCTGAGCAGCGTTATGGATCGCTTCATCATTAAATATAACGGCTATCGCTATCTGGTGAAGAAAACCTTCGCGGTATTAGTGATTTGTCTGCTGTCGTCGCTGCTGCTGGTGCCGCATTTCGGTTTAACCGGTGCCGCCATGAGCGTGGTATTAACAGAGTTTTTATCCTTCTCCCTGCTGAATTACTTTTTCCCGGCACAGCCGGTCATGCGTATTCATCTGATCTTTTTCAACCCCAGGAAACTATGGCAGCTCTTTAGCACTATCAAAACCTCAGACAGTAAAGAGAGTTTATCATGAATGAAAAAACGCTATTTAGTATTATCATTCCCGTTTATAACGCGCAAAACACTATCCGGCGTACGCTGCAAAGCGTATTAAATCAAACCTTCAGTAGCTATGAAATAATTGTTGTCAACGATGGCAGTCGCGATAACAGTGCCCGGATTTTGCAGGAGTTTGCTCACTATCCGCAGGTTACGGTGCTTAATCAAATTAACGCAGGCGTCAGTGCGGCACGCAATAGCGGGCTGCAGCAGGCCAGCGGGGAATATGTCCTGTTTCTCGATGCGGATGACTGGGTTGACGATAACTTCCTGATGAGTTTCAAACTCAATCTCAATGCCTGGCCGGCCGAATCGGTGGACTTAATGGTTGGCAATCTCAACGACAACCGTATCGGCAAAGTCTCGCAGGCGGGATTCTTCAGCCAGCAGGATATTCCTTACGTGCTGGGCGAGCTGGAGATGAGCGACAACATTGGCTATCTGCATAATAAATGTTATCGCCGCCAGATTATTGACGATCTCCATCTGCGCTTCATGGAAGGCGTCTCGATGAGTGAGGACCTGCTGTTTAACCTGAAGTTTTTCAGCTGCGTCAGTAATTTTCTGATCACCCCAGGCGCGGCTTATCATTATGAGGATGTGGCGGGATCGCTATCAAAACGTAAAGTGCAGTACAGCGAACTGAAAGTGCGTAAACAGTCGCTTACCGATTTGTACGATTCGATTGTGGAAAAGTACGCGTCGGGTAATCTCGATCATTTTTTAAAAGCAATCTCGAAACGCGTGCTGGCACTGGATATGCAGATTGTCACCGCTATGTATCACGCCTCGTTTTCACCTGCCGATATCGCGCAGGAAATTAATCAAATCAAGCGCGGAAAATATTCTAAAGGTATTTTTACGCTGCTGAATAAAAATGAAAAACTGAAGTACATGATTATGAATTTGAATACTATCACAGCGTACTATTTCCTTTATGCCCTCTACAGAATGCGGGCGTTCTGATTTTCAATTCTCCCGGCGTTATCCTCTGGCGACGTGCTGCGTTGCCCGAGGCTAGCTGCCGGGGGAGTTTCCTCCACAGCGCTCTGCTGCTGGCAACATCCCCGCACTTCATTCTCCCGCTCACGTCCACTTCGCGCTGTGTCTTGCACTCCAGACGCTTCTCAGGTCAAATAGCGCCCCAGGCAATCGATTGCGTGCGTGTTTCGTGCGTTATTGTTGCTTTTATCGCCATCTCGCGCATTTTTACCGCCTTTGTGATGCATGTCTTGCGTTGCGGCAATCCACGCCGGGCAAAAACGGGTAGCATAGGCGCGTTTTGTGAAGCGACCGCACGCTGCAGGCCGCCGCGAATTTTTAGCCGTCGTTCCGGCTGCATTTGAGACAATTTTGGAGAGACAGATGGATAACTCACAAACCGGTACCCTTGGTACGGTGGAGGCGGCAGCTACCGGCTGGCGCAAGAGTGATATGGTGTGGATGCTGGGCCTGTACGGCACCGCGATTGGCGCAGGGGTGCTGTTTCTGCCGATTAACGCCGGCGCGGGCGGGCTGATTCCATTACTCATCATGGCGATTCTCGCCTTCCCGATGACCTTCTTTGCGCACCGTGCGCTGACGCGCTTTGTGCTCTCCGGCAAAAATCCCGGTGCGGATATCACGGACGTAGTGGAAGAGCATTTCGGTGTCGGCGCCGGTAAGATCATCACGCTGCTCTACTTCTTTGCCATCTACCCGATCCTGCTGATGTACAGCGTGGCGATCACCAATACCGTGGACAGCTTTATTGTGCACCAGCTCGGGCTGGTATCGCCGCCGCGTGCGCTGCTGTCGCTGATTTTGATTGCTGGCATGATGACGGTGGTGCGCTTCGGCGAGCAGATGATTGTCAAAGCGATGAGCGTGCTGGTGTTTCCATTTGTGGCGGTGCTGATGCTGCTGGCTGCGTATCTGGTGCCGCACTGGCACGGCGCGGCGCTGGAGACCTTATCGTTTGCGCAAAGCGGCAGCGACAGTAGTATCTGGATGACGCTGTGGCTGGCGATTCCGGTGATGGTGTTCTCCTTCAACCATTCGCCGATTATCTCGTCTTTTGCCGTGGCGAAACGCGCCGAGTATGGCGCCGGCGCGGAGAAGAAGTGTTCACGCATTCTGGCCAGCGCCCATCTGATGATGGTGGTGACCGTGATGTTCTTTGTGTTCAGCTGCGTGCTGAGCCTGTCGCCCGCCGATTTACAGGCAGCAAAGGCGCAGAACATCACCATTCTGTCCTATCTGGCGAACCACTTTAACGTGCCGATGATTGCCTGGATGGGGCCGATTGTCGCCATCGTGGCCATCACCAAATCGTTCCTCGGCCACTATCTGGGCGCGCGTGAAGGCTTCAACGGCATGGTGGCGAAGTCGCTGCGCAGCCGCGGCAAAACCATCACGCCGCAGAAAATGAATCGCCTGACCACGCTGTTTATGCTGCTGACCACCTGGCTGGTTGCCACTCTGAACCCAAGCATTCTCGGCATGATTGAGACGCTGGGCGGGCCGGTGATTGCGATGATTCTGTTCCTGATGCCGATGTACGCTATTCATAAAGTCCCGGCGATGCGCCAGTACAGCGGCAAAATCAGCAACCTGTTTGTGGTGCTGGTGGGGATTCTGGCGATTTCGTCCATCGCTTATTCGCTGATGAATTAACAGCAGGGCGCGGTGCGCACCGCCATGACAATGCCAGCGACACTGAACGGCCCCGTCTGACGCATGCAGAACGGGGCTGTCTGTTTTAAACCGCAGCGGTTTTAAACACGCTCATCGACTGCGCCAGACGGTCGGCCTGTTCCTGCAGCGCCTGAGATGCAGCGGACGCTTCCTGTACCAGCGCGGCGTTCTGCTGCGTCACCGCTTCCATCTGCGTAATGGCCTGATTGATTTCACTGATGCCGCTGCTCTGTTCGCTGCTGGCGATGGTGATTTCGCTCATGATCTCCGCCACGCTGCTTACGCTGTTGACCACTTCACCAATGGTCGAACCGGCGTGCGTCACCAGACGGCTGCCTTCATCCACCTTCGCCACCGAGTCTTCAATCAGCACTTTGATCTCTTTCGCCGCGGAGGCAGAACGCTGCGCCAGGTTACGCACTTCGGTAGCGACAACGGCAAATCCGCGACCCTGTTCACCGGCGCGCGCCGCTTCGACCGCCGCGTTGAGCGACAGGATGTTGGTCTGGAAGGCGATAGAGTCGATCACGCTGATGATGTCGACAATCTTCTTCGAGGAGAGGGCAATCGCCTCCATCTTCACAATCACCTGCTCCATCACTTCACCGCCTTCTTTGGCGACGCCGGAGGTTTTCGCCACCAGCGAGTTGGCTTCGCGCGCATTGTCGGCGTTGTGCTTCACGGTAGCGGTCATCTGCTCCATCGCGGACGCCGTCTCTTCCAGCGAGCTGGCCTGCTGTTCAGTGCGCGAAGAGAGATCGATGTTGCCGCTGGAGATCTGGCTGGACGCCACGGCGATGGTGTCGGATCCGGCGCGTACGTCGGAAACAATGGTCAGCAGGTTATCGTTCATCGCCTGCAGAGCCTGCATCAGCGCGCCCGTTTCATCTTTGCTGCGTATTTCAATGCGCGAGCTGAGATCGCCGGCAGCCACTTTGCTGGCGATGGTCACCGCTTCATTCAGCGGATGCACAATTGAACGGGTCAGCAGCCAGCCCATCACCACGGCAGCGAGAATGGCGAGCGCGGAGAACACCAGCGTGACTTCAATCGCCGTGGTGCCATCGTCGATAATGCTGGCGCCTTCCTGCTGGAGCTGCGAGGACTGGGAATCAGCAAACGCCACCGCCAGGTCGAGGTAGGCATTCTGCACGGCGGTAATTTTTTTCAGCACGTAGTAGCTGGCGTCATCGGCTTTACCGGCCCGCACCAGATCCAGCACCTCATTTTTCTGCTGTTCAAACTGCTGACTGGCAGCCAGCAGGCTGGCAATTTTCTTCTTGCCCACGGCGGTAATCTGAATCGCTTCGATCTTCTTCATCGCCGCGTTGGTGCGGGCGGTGGCGTCTGCCAGTTGCTGAAAGCGCTGCACGTTGAACTGCGGTCGGGTGGTATCGATGACGATGCCACGCAGGTATTTGATCTGATCGTTGACGCCATCGCGCACGTCAAAGCCGAGCCGCACTTTTACATAGCGATCTTCCACAATCGAGGTAATGCCGCTCTTGATGTTGTTGATCTTCATGATTGAGGTAATACCAATCACCACCAGTAGTGCCACCACTAAACCAAAGGCGATGCCCAGGCGGACGCCGACCTTCATATTCTTTAAGCTCAACATTGGATCTCCCCGCAATGCCAGAATGCTGTTGTGTTAAAACGGAAACGCAGACGATGGGCCTGCAATATGTCGATGATGTGTAAAGGAAAGATTTTTTGCCGTTGCGACGAGACGGGTCTGGCGCCACCAGCGCAGGCGCTAAAGTTATCGGTTGCTAATGTTTTAACTTTAATTTTTTAGGGATTTGTCACAAAACGGTTAAGAGGGCTTAAGGTTGGTTAATCACTGGTCGTAATTAGCTGGCGTCAAGGCCTATGCCGGTGCGCAAAATTGCGCACCCGACAAAAACGCGCAGAGGCGGATGCGATATCTGCATTATCCCGTCGCACAAACCGTAGCGGCGCGATTCATCGCGCATTTCATTTCCCGCACCGCGGCGGAATGCGCAATAAATTGCGCCGCTACCACCCGTGCGGTTATCAGCGGCATCACATGGAAGGAATATCAGTCACCCGTGCGGTTATCAGCGGCATCACATGGAAGGAACATCAGTCACCCGTGCGGTTATCAGCGGCACCTTATGAAAGGAATATCTGCATGATACGTTGCGCCATCATGATTCATTGCGGATGCGATATCTGCATTATCCCGTCGCACAAACCGTAGCGGCGCGATTCATCGCGCATTTCATTTCCCGCACCGTGGCGGAATGCGCAATAAATTGCGCCGCTACCACCCGTGCGGTTATCAGCGGCATCACATGGAAGGAACATCAGTCACCCGTGCGGTTATCAGCGGCATTACATGGAAGGAATATCTGCACGATACGTTGCGCCATCATAATTCATTGCGAATGCGATATCTGCATTATCCCGTCGCACAAACCGTAGCGGCGCGATTCATCGCGCATTTCATTTCCCGCACCGTGGCGGAATGCGCAATAAACTGCACCCTGCAAAAAACGCGCAGAGGCCCTGTAGGGTCACCATTCATGGTGTCCTCAGACGATTAATAGATCAGTAAGACAGGATAAATACGTCGTTACGCTAATGCAGCGGATGACAGGCGAGCGGGCACAAAAAAGGCGCGAATATCGCGCCTGAGGGGAAAATCGGGGCAAGCGCTTAGCGCTTCTTCTCCAGCACGCGATAAATCACGCTGGAAAGCTCGTTGATTTCAAACTTAGCGACGTAACCGTCAGCGCCCACTTTGCGCACGTGATCTTCGTTGGCGCTGCCGGAAAGCGAAGAGTGAATCACCACCGGAATCTGCCGCAGCGCGTCGTCGCGCTTGATGTTGCGCGTCAGGGTAAAGCCGTCCATCTCCGGCATTTCGAGGTCGGTCAGCACCAGCGCGATTTTGTCGTGAATCGACTCGCCGTTAGCCTGTGCTTCTTTCTGCATCTCGCTGATTTTTATCCACGCTTCAAGCCCGGTATTGTGCATGATGGCCGGAATGCCCATGCTTTTCAGCCCCTGTTCCAGCAGCTGACGCGCCACTTTAGAGTCTTCAGCAACAATCGCTACCTGGCCGGGTTTAAGGTTGAAATTCTTCGCCGTCTCTTCGCTCGGCTCAACGCCACGCACCGACGGAATGATGTCATACAGAATCTGCTCGACGTCGAGCACCAGTGCCAGATTGTTGCTCTGACCGTCGGTGTCCAGACAGGCGATGCTGGTGATGTTACGGCTGCCGATGCCTGCTTCCGCCGTGTGCACCTGATTCCAGTCGAGACGCACAATGTTCTCCACCGATTCCACAGCAAATGCCTGGGTGCTGCGCGCGTATTCGGTGACCAGCAGCAGGTTGAGGCCGGTTTCCGGTTTACAACCGGTTACTGCCGGCAGGTCGATTACCGGAATAAACTGGCCGCGAATGCTGGCCATGCCGAGCAGCGGTGAATTCATGCCGGCGGCGCGGGTAATCGTCGGCATTGGCACAATTTCACGCAGTTTAAATACGTTGATGCCGTACAGCTCAGACTTGCCTTTCAGCCGATCGGAACCCAGCCGGAACAGCAGCAGTTCGAATTTGTTAGAAAGCGCAAGGTTGGCGCGT
>Ga0153917_1000731_pt1 | contig 18000 bp, 15 predicted proteins | sample TSFL001MetaG_FD_104695 | JGI IMG/M metagenome (GOLD analysis project Ga0153917, IMG submission 104695) | Attine ant fungus gardens microbial communities from Florida, USA - TSFL001 MetaG | ecosystem: Host-associated > Fungi > Mycelium > Unclassified | place: USA: Florida, Paynes Creek Historic... | reverse complement strand
CTGCGTCGACGGCAGGCCCTCGACCGGGGCGAAGGAGATGATGCGGTCCTGGCCGTCGAGGGTGACGTCCTGCATGCCCGGTTCGACTTTCAAGGCAGCATCGGGGTAGATGTCCTTGAGGTTTTTCATCACCTGGTCTTGGTCGGGGCTGACGATGACCTGGCCGTTGCGGTCGGCGAGGAAGGCGTGGCCGATGCCGCCGAAGTCGACCGAGTTGATCAGGCGCACCAGCACATCCAGGCTCAGGTCGCCGCCGGCCACACCCAGCAGCTCACCGCTGGCCTTGCTCTTGACCGGGGTAACGATGCTCATCATCAGGCCGCCGACCGTACCTTGATACGGCGGAGTCAGCACGGTACGGCCGGCGCTGGCGGCTTCGCCGTACCAAGGACGTTTACGCGGGTCGAAGCCTTCCGGCAACTCCACGAACGGGCGCTGGGTGAACACCCCGTCGGCCTGGCCTAGGTAGGTGAACAGGAAGTTCTGGGTATAGGAAGGCTGGTCGACCAGCGCGGCGACGTTGGCGCCGGCGCCCTGCTGGGCGATGTCCTGGGCCAGGTTCTCCAGCACCAGGATGCGTCCGTTCATCCAGTTCTGCACGCTGCTGGCGGTCAGGGCACCGGCCTGTTGCACGGACGACTCGATGTTCTGACGGATGATGTTGCGCTGCAGGTAGTCGTTGTAGAGGGTAAACAAGGCAAATGCCAATACCACGATCCCACAGGCGCTGAGCAGAATCTTGTGGCGGAATTTCAAGTTCATGTTCAGAGACCTTGGACAATTTTTCTTTTTTTAATGTTGCACGCTCATCCCCGCAGTCGCGGGGTTCTGCCTTTATCTATCGGCTGCCCGCGCTCGGTTCTTGAGCCTCCTGGCGGATTTCCGACCTGCGGCACGCTATGCCTTCGCTCGCCCCCATGCCTGGCAGATTTCACCGGCTCGCCTGCATCTGTATGGGTATGCCTCCTACAAACGCTCAAGAAAACCCCCAAACCGATGCAGATCGTAAGGTGCCGCCCGGCGTTTTGCCAACCGATAATGAACCCACAACAACAAAGGGGCTCACCCCCCGCAGAGGCACGAAGACAATGTACAAAGACCACATAGTCAAAACGCGTGCGACCGATAACGTCGCGTTCATGGGAACGATCGCTGTCGCCATCTTCGTCGTCGCGCTCTTCTCTGGCGTAGGTGAAGGCAGCCTGGCCCGGCTCATGGGGCCTATCGTGCTCGACCTACAAGCCCCTTTGCTGCGTAATATCGCCGTGGCGGCCACCCTCTCCACCACACTGGTCCTGAACCTGTTCATCCTCGGACGCTTCCCGTTGCGGGCGCAGATCATCACGGTCTGGTGCGAACTGCTGGTGCTGTTCTTGCTGTTCTTCGACACCTTCAACCTGTCTTACAGCTTCATCGCCAGTAAGATCGGCTACATGATCACCCAAGGGGTGTTCACCACCGTCTATGTTTCCACCCTGTCTATCGCCATCGCGTTCGTCCTGGCCCTGCTGGGCGCCACGGCGCGGTTGTCCGCCAACGGCTTCGCCATTGCCATCGCCAGTTTCTACACGTCGTTCTTCCGCGGCGTGCCGCTGTTGATCCAGATCTACCTGATCTACCTGGGCATTCCACAGCTCGGCTACGTGGTCGGCGCGGTGCCCGCCGGGGTCCTGGCGCTGTCGCTGTGCTACGGCGCCTACATGACCGAAATTTTCCGCGCCGGCATCAGCAGCATCCCGCGGGGCCAGTGGGAAGCCTCGCGGGCCATCGGTCTGACACCCTGGCAGACCATGAGCCGGGTGATCCTGCCGCAGTCGATGCGCCTGATCATTCCGCCGACCGGCAACCAGTTCATCTCGATGCTCAAGGACAGCTCGCTGGTCTCGGTGATCGGCGTCTGGGAGCTGATGTTCCTGGCTCGCACCCAGGGACGTGCCGAGTTCCGCCACCTGGAAATGCTCATCACTGCCGCCGTGCTCTATTGGCTGCTGTCGATTGTCCTGGAGACCGTCCAGGCCCGCCTCGAAAAACGCTTCGACCGCGCCCACCGCTGAACAAGGAGCATCACGATGAACCAAGCTTTCGCCTGCGCGGCGCCACACGCTGCGGTCTCGATCCGTGACCTGCAAAAATGGTACGGCGACTTCCATGTGCTCAAAGGCATCGACCTGGAGATCGCCAGCGGAGAAATCGTGGTCGTCTGCGGCCCTTCGGGGTCGGGCAAGTCCACTTTGATCCGCTGCCTGAACCTGCTTGAGGACTTTCAGAAAGGCCAGGTGCTCATCGCCGGCGTCCCGTTGACCCGCAGCGCCGATAGCGTGGCCGGGATTCGCCGCCAGGTCGGTATGGTGTTCCAGCAGTTCAACCTGTTCCCGCATCTGACCGTGCTGGAAAACCTGATGCTCGGCCCACGACTGGTGAGCAAGCTCAGCGAGGCCCAGGCTCGCGCGCTGGCCTACGAATACCTCGATCGGGTACGTATCAAGAGCCAGGCCGACAAGTTCCCCGGCCAGTTGTCCGGCGGCCAACAGCAGCGTGTCGCCATCGCCCGCGCCCTGTGCATGCGCCCGCGCATCATGCTGTTCGACGAGCCCACTTCGGCGCTGGACCCGGAAATGGTCAAGGAAGTGCTCGACGTCATGGGTGAGCTGGCCCAAGACGGCATCACGATGCTGTGCGTGACCCATGAGATGGGGTTCGCCCGCAAGGTCGCCGACCGGATCATCTTCATGGACCAAGGCCGCATCATCGAGCAGGCCAAGCCCAACGACTTCTTCGACAACCCTCAGCATGCGCGGGCCCGGGAGTTCCTCTCGCAAATCCTCAGCCACTGAAACCACACCTTGCTACCGCACGCATTCGACACCCACTACCGTGTAACCGGAGACGTACCGATGACCTCAGTTGCTCGTATCTTCGCTGCCGCCGCCGTCGCCAGCGCCTTGTCGATCACCACCTGCGCCGCCTGGGCAGGCGCGACCCTGGACCGAATCCAGCAAAGCAAGGTCCTGAAAGTGGCCACCGCCGCGAACTGGCCGCCCCAGTCATTCCTGGGCGAGGACAACACCTTGAAAGGTTTCGACATCGATGTGGCCAACGAGATCGGCCGCCGCATCGGCAGCAAGGTGACGTTCGTCACACCGGAGTACGGCATCATCACCGCAGGGCACTGGTCCAGCCGCTGGGACCTGTCGGTCGGCTCCATGACGCCGACCACCGAGCGTGGCCGGGTGCTCGACTTCCCTGCCATCTACTACTACACCCCATACGTCTTCGCCGTGCACAAAGACGCCGCCGGTACCCAAGTCGCCGACCTCAACGGCAAGACCATCGGTGTCGAAGCGGGCACAACCTCCGAGGATTACATCAATCGCCGGCTGAAGATCGACGCCGCGGACGTGCCGCCGTTCAGCTACAGCATCGAGCCCGGCGACGTGCAGACCTATGGCGACAGCATGGGCCCGCTCGACGACCTGCGCATGGGCAACGGCACACGCCTGGATGCCACGCTGTCCGCCCTGCCCACGGTGATGGGGGCCATCAAGCACGGGTATCCGATCGTGCCGGTGGAGGGCAAGCCCGCCTACTACGAGCCCCTGGCCATTGCCGTGGACAAAGGTGACGAGGCCTTCAATGCCCAACTGGCCAAAATCATCGCCGACATGAAGTCGGACGGCACGCTCAAGCGACTCTCCGAGAAGTGGTACGGCACCGACCTTACCCGCGTCCAGTAACCCCTGACTGTCCAGCCCACGCCCTTCATCACGAAGGGCGCACGGCCCGCCTGCGCCTCGAAAAAAGGATGACCGACCCGATGTCCAGCTACACCAACAACTATTACACCGCCACCATGCGCCCTGCCCCTTCGCGCCCGACATTGGCGGGCAAGGCGCAGGCAGATGTGTGCATCATCGGTGGCGGCCTGGCGGGCCTGAGCACGGCCTGGGAGCTGCTTGCCCGAGGGCGCTCGGTGGTGCTGCTGGAGGCAGCCCGCGTGGCCTGGGGCGCCTCCGGTCGCAACGGCGGCTTCGTACTGCAGGGCTGGTCGGAAGGCCTGTCGGCCATCGAACGACGCTGCGGTACCCACACGGCCGGGGCGTTGTTCCGCCTCTCGCTCGAAGGCGTCGACATCGTGCGAGCGATGATCGCTCAACATGGACTACCCGGTTGTGCGCCCACCACGGGCAAGCTCAGCGTGGTGCGCTATGACGACGGCGACAACCTCCAGCGCCAGCGCGATCGTCTGGCGCGCGAGTTCGGTTTTGAAATGGAGTACCTCGACACTCGGGCGATCCGCGACAAACTCAACACCGACCGGTACTTCCAGGGGCTGCGCGACAGCCATGGTTTTCATTTCCATCCTCTGAACTATTGCCTGGGCCTGGCCGAGCTGATTGAGCTAAAAGGCGGCAGGATCCATGAGCAGTCGCCGATGGTACGGGTCGATAGCCGCGCCGGGCGCCATCAGGTGATCACCGCGCAGGGCAGCGTCGAATGCGCTGAGGTGGTGTACTGCTGCGGCGGCTATGGCGGTCCAGAGTTCGGCCCGCTGCGTCGTGCCTTCCTGCCGATTGCCACCTATGTAGTACTGACCGAACGCCTAGGCGAGCGCCTCGCGGACGTGGTTCGCACCACCGATGCAGTCGGAGACAACCGCCGCGCCTCGGACTACTACCGCATCGTCGATGGCGATCGCCTGCTTTGGGGGGGGCACATCACCACGCGCAACTTGCAGGATGAAAAGCGCCTGGGGCAACTGCTGACCCAGGACATCCTCGCTGTCTACCCACAACTGCGCGGCCTGAAGATCGAAAAGGCCTGGTCGGGCCTGATGGGCTACGCCCGCCACAAGATGCCGCATATCGGCCCGTTGGGCGCGGGGCGGTGGTCTTGTGCATCGTTTGGGGGCCATGGTATGAACACCGCACCTGTCGGGGCGCGCGTGGTCGCCGAGGCCATCTGCGGCGAAACGGACCGCTACCGCCTGTTCGATGCCTATGGCCTGGAATGGAATGGTGGCCCCTTCGGCCCTGCGGCGGCACAGACGGTCTATGCCGGCCTCAAGCTGATGGACAAATTCCAGGAGGCGCGGTCGCAACGGCGGGCCATCAAGTACTGACACCCTGATCAAGGCCCTCGTCCATGGATGCGCACACCCCCGGTTCATTGTTCAGCCTGACCGAAAAAGACCGGCAACTGCTCGCGCTGCTGCAAGCCAACGCGCGCGAGCCCACCGCCTCGCTGGCACGCAAGCTCGGCGTCTCGCGTTCGGCGGTGCAGGAGCGCATCGCTCGCCTGGAAAAGGCCGGTGTGATCACCGGCTATAGCGTTCGCATCGACCAGGACAAGCTGCAGCAGACCATCAACTGCTTCACCATGACCTCATGCACCAACAAGAGCTACACCGATGTGATGACGTCCTTGCGCAAGATGGAGGCGGTCCAAGCGGTGTACGCCGTGTCGGGCGAGACAGATTTCATCATCCACCTGGCCACCCACACCTTGGGCGAGCTCAACGCCGAGCTCACCCGCATCAACATGATCAAGGGCGTGGCGCACACCGCCTCGCATATCGTCATGGAAACCAAGTTCAGCCGGCGGTTGATGCTGTAGCCATCGGCTGGGGCTGATATCGCGCTCATCCAGCTCCAACGCACTGTATGGCCCGTTTCCAACGGATCTGTCACTAACGTCCGGCACGGGCCTGCACTAGCATCGGTCACTCCATCGGAGTGCAGCGCATGAATGAATTTCCCGGCGATATCGATTTCTCGGGCCTGACACCTCGCAGGCTGGAACTGGACGACCACGCGATGATCTGCGAACACCGAGAACGGATGTTTCTGGAGGCCGGTGGCGATCCTGCGCAATTGCGTGTGATGACCGAACACTTTCGGCCATGGCTGCTGCCGCGCCTGACCGATGGGCGTTACTACGGGTTCGCCTTGATGGACGGGGCGATCAATGCGGCGGCGATTGGCCTGATGAGCATCGACTGGCCGCCCCACCCCGCCCATCCGGACCAGGACATGCGCGGTTACGTGCTCAATGTATTCGTCGAGCCTGCCTACCGCCGCCGGGGACTGGCGTCGGCGTTGATGCGACTGGCCGAGGCCGAGTTCGTCACGCAGGGCATTGGCTTTGGTGTCTTGCATGCCACGGATGCCGGCAGGCCGGTATATGAGGCGCAGGGGTGGCGAACCACCGCTGAAATGGCCAAGAACCTGAAGTAGGAAGTTGGTGTTCTACGCGGCAAGATCCCTTTCCAAAACAACTAACATCATAACGCCATCATTGCTTGTCCAACGACAATAAAAAACCCCCTGGCATGTTATGACAGGGGGTCTTGATTACGTCCAATCGTGACGTAATCCGTACATCCAAAATTACTGCTGTTGTGGCAGCTTGTCGATCGGGCCGCAACCGCCGATAACTTTGGAGATGGAAACCGATGGGTGGAACAGGTAGTCGTACGAGCAGTTTTTCTTCTCGTTGAAGACTTGGCCCGAGCAACCGGAGAGCAGTGCCACACCGGAAACGAGAGCGACGGCGGCAGTGGCTTTGATCAGCTTTTTCATTACTAAAATCCTTTAATTTATAATTCACCATCGTACTGATGGCGGCGCGATATTAACAATGCCGTCAAGAAAAATAAACGCCGTTTTCCTGTCACCCAGCAAGATAGATCAAGGGATGCGCGTATCGACCTTTTACACTTATTCAATTGGATTGCTTGCAACTAACGATGCACGCAAACAGCAATAAGACCAAGGCTCGAAACACAACAAGTGTTCGAGCCTTAGTTGCTCATCCCAAAGACGGGCCAATGACTTTCGCTCTGACTGCCGGCCTGCGTCACAGCAACCGACGAATGTCCTCGACCACTTGCCGGTTCACCCACACACCTTCGACCGCCGAACGCCTCCGGGCACTGAAACGCCGCTGGGACGGCAAACGTGCGCCCTGGTCGGTGATCGCGGCGAACAGGCGCTCCGCGCGCTGCAACCCGGCGTCCACCTCCTCGCCCAGAAACGCCTTGGGGTCGAAGGCCAGCAGCAGTTCACCGTGACATGGCGTGGCACCGGCGCCGCCATCGAAGGCCATGGATTCGACGCTGGTCATGTCGCCGATCAGTGCTCCTGCCAGCAATTCGATCATCGCCGCCAGGGCCGAGCCCTTGTGTCCACCGAAGGTCTGCATGGCGCCTGCCAGCGCGGCGGTTGCGTCGTTGGTTGGCTGACCGTCACTGTCCAGCGCCCAGCCATCGGGGATCGGCTTGCCTTCGCGGGCATGCAGTTCGATATCACCTCGTGCTATCGCGCTGGTGGCGAAGTCGAAGACGAACGGCTCTCCCTCCGGGCGTGGCCAGGCGAACGCCAACGGGTTGGTGCCGAACACTCCTCGCTTGCCGCCCGCCGGTGCCACCCAGCTGTGGCTGGGGGTCATCGCCATGCCGACCAGCCCGTGGGCGGCGATGGCCTCGACCTCTGGCCACAACGCGGAGAAGTGGAAGCAGTTGCGGATCACCAGGGCTGCGATGCCCTGCTTGCGGGCCTTTTCCACCAACACGGGAAGCCCGGTCTGGAAGGACAGCAGCGAGTACCCTTGGTGGGCATCGACCTTGACGATCGAAGGCCCCATGTCATGGACCGTCGGCAGCACCGCAGGGTCGACCTTGCCGGATCGCAGCGAGCGCACGCATACCAGCACCCGGTACAGACCGTGGGAATGGCACTCGTCGCGCTGGCCTTGGGTGATCACTTCGGCAATGGCCTGGGCATGGGCTTGGGACATGCCGTTGGCCAGCAATGCGCTGACCGCCAGCGCATGCACCTCTTCGAGCGTCATGTGAACCCTGTCATTCATTTCCTGTTCCTCCCTAGATGCAACCGCGGCAGCCCAGGGCTGCCGCGGTGCGTGCGTGAAAATGCCAGACCTAGCGGAGTCGACCTGCGACTCAGCGAGCGTGGGCGGTGGTGAACCCTTTGGACGTCGGCTGGGCAGTCGGATGCTCTTCCTCTTCATCGGCATCCAGGCGCAGCAGGTGCGCCGGCACGCCGGTGCTCGCGCCCCAGTAATAGATGCCCAACGAGCACAGGCCAACGATGACGTTGTCCAGCGGATGGGCCAGCACGCCGAGGCCACCGAAGCTGCCGAGCTTGGAGAACACGATGATCATCGCGTAGAAGCCCACCAGCCACAGCGACGAGCGCACTTGCTGCTTGAGCGACAGGTGCTCGGTGGGCACGAAACGGCCAGCCAGCAGGTACACGACGAACATCAGGATCTGCAGGCTGAGCAGCCACGACACCGTGCTCCAGCCCGACCAGTAGACGATCAGCGAGGCGATGATGAAGGACACCGGGCCCAGCACACCCATGGCCTTGACGCGGAAGGGTCGCACCAGGTCGGGGGCGCTGCGACGCAGGGCGGCCACCGAGACCGGCGCGACCGCGTAGCTCAGCACCAGGGCGGCGGAGACCACGTTGATCAGCGCTTCCCAGGACGGGAACGGCAGGGTCCAGAAGATCGACATGGCGAAGGTCAGCCACAGCGCCGGACGCGGGATGCCGGACTTTTCGTCGATGCGGGTGAACACCTTGAAGAAGGTGCCGGTGCGTGCCCAGCCATAGATGACGCGCGGCGTGGCGTTCATGTAGATGTTGCCGCAGCCGCTCGGCGAGATCACCGCGTCGGCAACCACCAGGTACGCCAGCCAACCGACACCCAGGGCAATGGCGATGTCACGGTACGGCAGCGAGAATTCCTTGCTGATCTGGCCCCAGCCGTTGACCAGCATCTCGGTCGGCACACTGCCCAGAAACGCCACTTGCAGCAGCACATAGATGGCCGTGGACAGCAGCACCGAGAGAATCAGCGCGATCGGGATGGTGCGCTGCGGGTTACGCACTTCACTGGCCACCGAGATGATCGGCGTCAGCCCCAGGTAGGCGAAGATGATGCCGCCACCGGAGACGGCCATTTCGATGCCGGACATGCCGAACGGCGCGAAGCCCTGGAGACTCAGGTTCTCTGGACGGAAGAAGCTGTAGAGCACGCCGATGACCAGCAGCGGCACGATGAACTTGAACGTACTGATCAGGTTGTTGGCCTTCGCGAAGGTCTTGACGCTACGGTAGTTGACCACGAAGAACAGGCACAGCAGGGCGAACTGTACCAGCCAGCCGGCCAGGGTCGCGTCATTGGTGCCAGGCTTGGTCAGTTGCGGAAACCAGGCCGCGGCGTATTGGCGCGAAGCGACCACCTCGATGGCGACCAGGCTGGAGAACGCGATGATGGTGATGAAGCCCATCAGGTAGCCCAGCAGGGGGCCATGGGAAAACACCGGGTAACGCACCACGCCACCCGCACGCGGCAAGGCGGCGCCCAGCTCGCAGTAGACGATGCCCAGCAGCAGCACGGCGAAGCCGCCGATCAACCAGGAGATGATGCCCGCTGGACCGGCGATGGCGGATACATGGCTGGCGGCGAACAGCCAACCGGAGCCGAAAATGGCGCCCAGGCCAATGAACGTCAAGTCCATCAGCGACAGTTGTTTCTTGAATTTACCTTGGCCTGACATAGCTAAGCCCTTTTTTGTGGATTATTGAAATAGGCAGAAACTGTGTTGGAGATCAGTGTGCTCGGGCGGTGGGTTTGTAGCCTCTGGGTTCGAGAAAGCGCACTCATCGATAGCCGTTGAGCGGCGCTTTCTGTTTCAGCGATGGGTTACCAAACCCCGTCCCAGACAGGCGGGTGGTCTATGGCCGCCTGTGGAGCGAAGGGTCCGACGAGGTGCCTGGCACGCTCTGTCTTTTTTAGGTTGAACTCATCACGGCAACAATTGCTTGATGTTTTTCACCAGTGGAAATGACGAATTCGGCACAATTTACATCCACCACTTGACGCAGGGGCCACGCGTCGAGGCATCCTGAACGACAACCACAACCCCTGTCGAAAGCGCCCTGGAGCGCCTTCGTCCTCCCCGGACCCTCGCCATGCCCGAGCAGCATTTCGCCACCTTCAGCGAAGGCCTTACCGCCCATCGACCGAAGGACATGAAAGAACTGATGGGCTGCATCTCGCTGATGCAGCCCATGCTCGACGCCATTCCCAATGCCGTGATCTTCGTGAAGGACGCCCAGGCCCGGTACCTGATGGCCAACCGCACGCTGGTCGAGCGGTGCGGCCTCAAATCCCTCGCCCCCTTGCTCGGACGCACGAGCGCGCAAGTCTTCCCCGCGCAGCTCGGACCGGGCTACACGGAGCAGGACCGCCGAGTGCTGGAGGGCGCGCTGGTGCTGCAGGACCAGCTGGAAGTGCACCTGTACGGGAGCCAGGAGCCGGGCTGGTGCCTGACCCACAAGCGCCCGATCCTCAATCGCCGCGGCGAAGTCATGGGGTTGATCGGGATTTCCGTCGACTTGCAGTCGGCAGCCCAGGCACACCCGGCGTACCAGCGGCTATCGGCGGTGGACACCTACATCCGCGAGCACTATCACCGCCCCATCACCCTTGATGACCTGACCGACGTCGCCGGCCTTTCGGTGGCGCAGCTGGAGCGCTACTGCAAGCGCATCTTCCACCTCACGCCCCGCCAGATGATCCACAAGGCGCGCCTGGAGCAGGCACACGTGCTGCTGCACTCCGACCTGCCGATCACCGAAGTCGCCTTGCGCTGTGGCTATACCGACCACAGTGCATTTTCCCGCCAGTTCAAGACCATGACCGGCTTCACGCCGCGCCAGTACCGCCAGGCGACACGCAATTGAGCCTTTGATCTTTGTGTTGAGCGGCCTGTTCGCGGGTGAACCCGCGAATGCGGTCGTGAATTCACCAACGTACTCACGTGTAAAACACACACCCGCAGGCCTTCGATCACAGCGACGGAAATTCACGAGGGGCTTGATTGTATAAAATCTACATTGTATAAAATCTTCAATCCGCCCCATCACAGCCCTGCCGGCTGATGCTCGCGGAAGCAGCCAGTGCCTTCAGAGGATCCATAATTTCAATGAAAAGCATCCACGTCATCGACTCCCACACCGGCGGTGAACCCACCCGCCTGGTCATGAGCGGCTTCCCTGCTGTCGCCGGCGAGACCATGAGCCAGAAGCGCGACGCCCTGCGCAATGAGCATGACCAATGGCGTCGTGCGACGCTGCTCGAGCCACGCGGCAACGACGTGCTGGTTGGCGCCCTGTATTGCGAGCCTGTCTCGCCGGATGCCACCTGCGGCGTCATCTTCTTCAACAACACCGGTTACCTGGGCATGTGCGGCCACGGCACCATCGGCCTGGTCGCCTCGCTGCATCACCTGGGGCTGATCGCACCGGGCGAGCACAAGATCGACACCCCTGTCGGCCCGGTCAACGCCACCCTGCATACCGACGGCGCAGTCACCGTGCGCAACGTGCCTGCCTACCGCTACCGCCAGAACGTCCCGGTCCAGGTGCCTGGCTTTGGTGAAGTGCGCGGAGACATCGCCTGGGGCGGCAACTGGTTCTTCCTGGTATCCGAACACGGCCAGGTGCTGGAGCTGGGCAACGTCGAAGCGCTGACCGCCTACACCTGGGCGATCCTGCAGGCGCTGGAAGCCAACGGTATCTTCGGTGAGGACGGCGGCGTGATCGACCACGTCGAATTGTTCGCCGCCGACCCGCAGGCCGACAGCCGCAACTTCGTGATGTGCCCCGGCAAGGCCTACGACCGCTCCCCATGCGGCACCGGCACCAGCGCCAAGCTCGCGTGCCTGGCCGCCGACGGCAAGCTCGCCCCCGGCCAGGCCTGGATCCAGGCCAGCATCACCGGCAGCCGCTTCGAAGGCCGCTATGAGCAGGAAGGCGAGCGCATCCGCCCGTCCATCACCGGCCGCGCCCATGTCACCGCCGACAGCCAACTGCTGATCGACGAGCAGGACCCCTTTGCCTGGGGCATCTGCCAGTAACCCCCGAGCGCGTCGCCCGCAGCGCGCGCACCTTTATACGACCGACCTGAATGAATGCTTCAAGGAGCCCACAATGACTGACAATATCTTCACTGGCTGCATTCCTGCCCTGATGACCCCTTGCACCCCGGACCGCAAGCCAGACTTCGACGCGCTGGTGAAAAAGGGCCGCGAGCTGATCGATATCGGCATGAGCGCCGTGGTGTACTGCGGCTCCATGGGTGACTGGCCGCTGCTGACCGAAGCCGAGCGCCAGGAAGGCGTGGCCCGCCTGGTCGCCGCCGGCATCCCGACCATCGTCGGCACCGGCGCGGTCAACTCCCGTGAAGCGGTGTCCCATGCCGCCCACGCCGCCAAGGTCGGCGCCCACGGCCTGATGGTCATCCCCCGCGTACTGTCCCGCGGCTCGTCCATCCCGGCCCAGAAGGAACACTTCAAGGCCATCCTCAACGCCGCCCCGAACCTGCCGGCGGTGATCTACAACAGCCCCCACTATGGCTTCGCCACCCGCGCCGACCTGTTCTTCGAACTGCGCCGCGAACACCCGAACCTGATCGGCTTCAAGGAGTTCGGTGGCGCGGCCGCCATGAGCTACGCCGCCGAGTTCATCACCTCCAAGGATGAAGAAGTCACCCTGATGGCGGGCGTCGACACCCAGGTCTTCCACGGCTTCGTCAAGTGCAACGCCACCGGCGCCATCACCGGCATCGGCAACGCCCTGCCACGTGAAGTGCTGCTGCTGATCAAGCTGTGCAAAGAGGCTGCTGTCGGTGATGCCAAAGCCCGTCGCCTGGCCCTGGAACTGGAAGGTGCACTGGCCATCCTGTCGTCCTTCGACGAAGGCGTCGACCTGGTGCTGTACTACAAGCACCTGATGGTCCTGAACGGCGACAAGGAATACACCCTGCACTTCAACGAAACCGACGTCCTGAGCGACAGCCAGCGCCGCTACGCGGAAAACCAGTACGCACAGTTCCGCCGCTGGTACGCCAGCTGGTCGGTTGAAAACAACCTGGTCTGATCCCGCCCCGCTTTACCTCCCTGAGACGGCGTGCCCCGTGGCGCGCCGTCTTCCCTCTTCCCGCCTCGCGGGAGCCCGTCTTTCCCGACCTCAGGAGAGCCCCATGAGTCTTTCAGGTAACCTGCTGATCGGCCAACGCGCCGTCGCCGGCACGCAAGCCGCGGTCCATGCCATCAATCCCGCCACCAACGCGCAGCTCGAGCCCGCCTACCATGGCGGCAGCCGCGAGCATGTCGAGCTTGCCTGCGGCCTGGCCTGGGAAGCGTTCGACCGCTATCGCGAAACCTCGCTGGAGGCACGTGCCGCCTTCCTCGAGCGCATTGCCCAGAACATCGAAGCCCTCGGCGACACACTGGTACAGCGCGCCGTGGCCGAAAGCGGCCTGCCGCAAGCACGCATCCAGGGTGAGGTCGGCCGCACCTGCTTCCAGCTGCGCACCTTCGCCCGCACCGTGCGCGCCGGCGAATGGCTCGACGTACGCGTGGACGAAGCGCTGCCCGAGCGACAGCCTCTGCCGCGCCCAGACCTGCGCCAGCGTCATGTCGCCCTGGGCCCGGTCGCCGTGTTCGGCGCCAGCAATTTCCCCCTGGCCTTCTCGGTGGCCGGTGGTGACACCGCCTCGGCCTTCGCCGCAGGTTGCCCGGTGATCGTCAAGGCCCACAGTGCCCATCCGGGCACCAGCGAGCTGGTCGGCCGCGCCATCCAGCAGGCCGTGCAGGACTGCGAACTGCCCGAGGGCGTGTTCTCTCTGCTGTATGGCTCCGGAACCGAAATCGGTATCGGCCTGGTCAGCGACCCGCGCATCAAGGCCGTCGGCTTCACCGGCTCGCGCACAGGCGGCGTCGCCCTGACCCACGCCGCCCAGGCTCGCCGCGAGCCTATTCCGGTGTATGCCGAGATGAGCTCTATCAACCCGGTGTTCCTGTTCGAGTCGGCCTTGAACAACCGTGGCACCGCCCTCGCCGAAGGCTTCGTCACCTCCCTCAACCAGGGCGCGGGCCAGTTCTGTACCAATCCTGGGCTGGTGATCGCAGTAAAGAGCCCGGCCCTGGACGGCTTCATCGCCACCGCCAGCGCCGCCATCGGCAAGAGCCCGACCCAGACCATGCTCACGCCCGGCATCTTCAAGGCCTACAGCAATGGCGTCCAAGCCCTGGCGGCGAACGCCAATGCGCGCCTGCAAGCCAAAGGCGTCGAGAGCGAAGGCCACAACCAGTGCCAGTCGCACCTGTTCGTGACCAGCGCGAGCGACTTCATGCGTGACCACGGCCTGCAGGCCGAGGTGTTCGGTTCGGCCTCTCTGATCGTCGAATGCGATGACCTGGCCCAGGCCAGGCAAGTGGCCGAGCAGCTCGAAGGCCAGCTCACCGCCACCGTGCATATGGACGATGCCGACACCGACGCGGTCGCCACGTTGCTGCCGACCCTGGAGCGCAAAGCCGGACGCATCCTGATCAATGGCTGGCCGACCGGCGTGGAAGTGTGCGATGCGATGGTCCACGGGGGCCCCTTCCCGGCCACCTCCGATGCCCGCAGCACCTCGGTGGGTACCGCCGCGATCCTGCGCTTCCTGCGCCCGGTGTGCTACCAGAACTTCCCGGACAGCCTCCTGCCAACGGCGATCAAGCAGGGCAACCCGCTGAACCTCAGCCGCCTGGTCAATGGCCAACGGGTAAGCTGACCGGCATTGGCGCATCCACCTACAGCACGTTGGTGGATGCGCTTTTGCCCTTTGCATACAATATGCAAATTCCAATCGGGTTCTTGAACAGTACTATGGCTAGCTTCAAAACACGTGCCCAGCACGTTGCGGACGATCTTCGCAAACGCATCCTCAGCGGTGAATTCAAAGGCGCCACCCAGCTGCGCCAGGATGCACTCGCGCGGGACTACGACGTCAGCCGGATCCCCGTGCGCGAGGCGCTGCTGGCGCTCGAGGCCGAAGGGCTGGTGGAGTTCCACCCCCATCGGGGCGCGTTCACCACCGAACTCTCCACCGCCACCATCCGCGAGCTCTTCGACCTGCGCGTGCTGCTCGAATGCAGGGCCCTGGGGCAGGCCATCCCGAAACTGACCCCAAGCGAACTCGACCGGGCCGAGCGCCTGCTGGACCAATACGATGCCGCGCTGGATTCAGGCAGCGACATCGACCACTGGAGCGAGTTGAACTTCGCCTTCCACACCGCCTTGTATTCGCCGGCCCAGTTGCCGGAAACCCTGGCGATGATCACGCACCTCAATACCAAGTGCGATCGCTACATCCGCATGCAACTGCTTTACACGCGGGAAATCCAGAAGGCTGAAAAAGAACACCGCGAATTGCTGGAGTTTGCCCGCAACAAAGACATCGAGGCGGCCTGCCGCCTGCTGGACCGCCACATCCGCGAAGCCTGCGAGGGCATCGTCGCGGTCCTGGAAAACAGCCTGAACAACTGACCCTTTGCCCTGAGCGTCCCGGCCCAGGGCGTGGTCCGAACACAACAATTGTATAAAATCTACGATCATCGAGGTTGAGCAGATGCTTTCAGACGAACTTCACCGGAACGGTCACGACGTCTATGACATCGCCGTGGTAGGCGCAGGCATCGTAGGCGTGGCCTGCGCACTGGCCTTGTCGCGCCAGGGCCATCGTGTGCTGGTGCTCGACCGGGATGAGCCAGGCCAGGGCGCATCGTTCGGCAACGCGGGCCACCTGGCCACCGAACAGGTCTTCCCCATCGCCGATGTCTCCATCCTCAAGCGCTTGCCGGCTATGCTGCTGGATCCGATGGGCCCCCTGCGTCTGGATTGGCGCTACCTGCCCAAGGCGCTGCCCTGGTTCACCCGCCTGCTGCTGAACCTGCGCCAACGCCCTTACCGCAACAGCGTCGCTGCCCTGCGCGCGCTCAACGAGGCCAGCCTGGATGCCTGGCGGCGCCTGCTGGCCTCCACCGGCAACACGCAACTGCTCAAGGAAGACGGCTCCCTGCTGGTGTTCGAACGCCCTGAGTCCCGGACCGCGATCGACGCACTCAAGCAGAAGATGCAGGCCCAGGGCGTGCCGGTCGACTTCTGGAACGCCGCAGCCGTGCGCAACGCGGCACCGCAATTGTCCGAATCGATCCAGGGCGCGCTGTTCTTCCCCGCGACCGGCCATTTCATCGATCCCTACCTGGTGGTGAACGCGCTGGTGCAGGCCGCCCAGGACAACGGCGTCCAGTTCGCCCGTCAACGTGTCGACGGTGGCCATGTGCGCCAGGACGGCGTTGTGCTGCGCACCGACAAGGGAGAGGTGAACGCGCGAAAGGTCCTGATCGCCTGCGGTGCCCACTCCGCCAAGCTGACCCGGGAACTGACCGGCAAGGCCGTCCCCCTGGACACCGAACGCGGGTACCACCTGATGCTGCCCAACGAGCAGGACCGCCTGCCCTTGGCCGTCACCTCGCTGGAGCGCCGCTTCATCATGACGCCCATGCAGGGTGGCCTGAGACTGGCAGGTACCGTGGAGTTCGCCGGGCTCGAGCGGGCACCCAACATGCAGCGCGCCTGGCAGCTCCACCGGCTGACCCAGGGCCTGTTCAAGAAAGCCCTGAATGTTGACGCAGCCAGCAGCTGGATGGGCTTTCGTCCTTCCCTGCCCGACTCGCTGCCGGTGATCGACCAGACCTGCGACGGCAAGGTGTTGCTCGCCTTCGGTCATCAGCACCTGGGGCTCACCCAGGCCGCAACCACCGCCGAAATGGTGGCCTCCATGACCGGTGCGTCAGTTGCCAGCGACAAGCATCTGCCCTCGTTGACGCCCTACCGGCTGGACCGCTTCTAGAGGCGATCCACCTCGCGTCCCCGCGCCCGGCGCGGGGACGCTTTCTTCCTAAAAACGCAGCCCCTGCGCCGTACCCATGGCCCAGGGGTCTGCTGCGTGATGCCGCACCGCCAATCTTCAGGGAAAGAGTATGAACATCAAGCAGAAACTGACCTGGTCCTTCGCCACCATCGCCACCCTGCCCATCCTGCTGATCGCCACCCTGGTGATCATGAACCTGCGCAGCGATGCGCGGGAGGATTACATCGACAACAGCAGTCGCGAGATTCGCCAGGTTGCCAAGGCCATGAGCCTGTTCTTCCAGGCCATCAGCGAGAACGTCGAGTACCTCGCGGCCCAGCCGCTGGTCAAAGAGGCTGACGCCAGCCTGACGAACTACCTGACCACCAGCAGCGAGGCCGTGACCCTCGGCGAGCCGGACAAGCGTCTGCTGGACTTCTTCACCCACCTTGCCCAGAGCCACCCGGCCTACGCCTATGTCAGCTACGGCCTGAACGATGGCGCCTACGTGTCCTGGCCGGTCGGGCAAAAGCTGTCGAACTATGACCCTCGCACCCGCCCTTGGTACAAACTGGCCATGGCCAACCCCGGCAAGGCCCTGCGTACCGACGCTTATTACTGGGCCGGCGAAGACAAGGTGCTGGTCAGCATCGTGCGCGCCGTGGCCAACCAACTGGGCAACCCCGGTGGCGTGGTGAATATCGAGGTGTCCCTCAACGCGCTCACCGAAACGGTCAGCCAGATCAAGCTGGGCGAAAGCGGCTACCTGATGCTGGTGGAGAACAACGGCAACGTGATCGTCGATCCACGCGACCCGAGCCACAACTTCAAGCAACTGGCCAGCCTGGGTGGCGACTACACCGCCCTGGCCAAGGCCGGCAAGGGTCTGGTCGAGGTGGAACTGGGCGGCGAGCACTACATGGCCAACATCTACCCCGACGAGCAGTTGGGCTGGACCTTCATCGGCCTGATCCGCCATGACGAAGTCATGCAGTCCACCACCCGCCTGAGCTGGCTGATCGGCACCATCGCCCTGATCCTGGCAGTGCTGTTCGCAGGCGTCGGCGCAGCGTTCGCCAAACTGATCGTGCGGCCGATCGCCAGCGTCACCAGTGGCCTGGAAGACATCGCCCAGGGCGAAGGCGACCTGACCCGCAGCCTGGAAATCCGTGGCCGCGACGAAACCGCCCAGCTGGCCAGCTGGTTCAACCAGTTCCTCGGCGCCATCCG
>Ga0153917_1000730_pt1 | contig 18008 bp, 23 predicted proteins | sample TSFL001MetaG_FD_104695 | JGI IMG/M metagenome (GOLD analysis project Ga0153917, IMG submission 104695) | Attine ant fungus gardens microbial communities from Florida, USA - TSFL001 MetaG | ecosystem: Host-associated > Fungi > Mycelium > Unclassified | place: USA: Florida, Paynes Creek Historic... | reverse complement strand
TTTTGCCCTACTGCTAAACTAGCGTTAATTCTCTGTGTTGCACTGGATAAAAGGTTCGAGGATTTATTTTATTTTGATGAATAAAGTTTATAGAAACTTTTTGCATAGGGGGTAGCGCATATCACATAAATTGAAACACTATAATCGGTCCATGATTAGCTTAAATTGCTTCGTTAGAAGAATATTAGATAATTCTCTCTATCTGTATATATTAGAACTGAATTAGTCAAACTACTATTAAATTAACGAAAATAAATAAAGTAACCACCCCCCTTGTTTGAAGTGCACCCCAAAATTTGGACATCCAAATATTAGAGGTGCATTTTATTATGTCAAAATTAATAAGAGAACAAAGGATAGAAATTTATGTAAAACGGAAAGATGGAGAAAGTAAATCGAGCTTATCTGAACAGTATAATATTAAAAGAACTAGCCGGTCAATATCCTAATAAAACCATTCGGATACTGCCACTTGACCTGTCAGACACGAAGAGTTTTGAAATTTTAGACTCTGCTTTGCAGAAACAGAAACCAAACATTAAAGTTCTGATTAACAATGCTGGATTTGATAGAGCAGGTCTTTTCCGGGAAATGGAGCCTGCAGTTATCCTCTCATTGATTAACTTAAACGTAATGGGTATGACGATGGTAAATCAAAGTTGTTTGCATATATGAACAAAGGCAGTTATGAAATTATTTCAGGCTCAATAGGATCATTCGTGCCGAACCCTTGGCGAACAGTTTACAGTGCGAGTAATATAGAAAATCTTCAACAATTAAATGTAGATACGATATATTGAGATATCCCATCAACTGCAATAGTTAGCAAAATTCAAATATGGAGTGTATCAAATGTAGATGATAATTCTTTTGATGTTTTATTTTCTGTCGAACAAAAAATAACAGAAAGTGAAAACAAAAAAATGTTTTATCAACATACACCATTACAGTTTATGTTGATGAATTAGGTGATATGGTAATTATTAACAACCCAACAATGTTTAGCAAACCAGCTAAATCTAAATATCAACCAAAACAGATAGAAAGTGATAGTACTGTAGATATAAGCGTGACAGAGGAAATAACTGATTTTTTAGAAACATTCCTTACACTATATTCATCGCAACAGAAAAAGAGCTAAGTTACTACTTCAGTAACAATGCTCTTTCAATAATTAATAAAAATCATGTATTTTATGAACTAATGAATTCGATTTATACGATGGAGAATGATAACATAAAGGTTGTCATTACAGTGAAATACTTAAATACTGAAACAAAAGCATTATTTATCCGCAAATTGATTTAGTTTTGCAAAAACAAGATAATTGGAAAATTATTAGGTAGCACGATTAAAATAACTATTAATTCTTTCTCTAAATTGATAAACTAAACATTCAGTGGCTCTACTCCTTTATTGTTTAAATGATGGTGCTATGATTTAAAGCAATATTTCAAAGTCAGTCATCAAGCTGTGCAAGAAGCAGATTTACCGCTTTGACGATTTATACAGAGTAGATTTGTTCGAGGAAGGCAGAAGGGGCATAAGCACATAACGCCTTATACAGCTTTTGACGGGAACATGTTATCATCAATACGGACGTTGACAGTCAGACTTTATCGAGGTATTATAGAAGGTAATCGCAATGCAATTAACGAAATCAAGAATCGTCATTTTGGTTATTATGGGTGTTATGGCACTCATATTGGGAAGATTGGTAGTAAGAGCTGTTCTAAATCTAATTATGGGTGGAGCACTGTTTGGAGGTAACTTATTATAAAGCAGTCAAAAAGAAAGGTGGAAGAAAAATGTTTATATTTTTATGTATACTTACATTTATAGTTTTCTTTGTACTGGGAGCAAGTTCAAAAGAAATATTAAAGCCGTCTTGGTCTAAAGAATATGATGTAGAACTTACAGATGAAATTGGAACATTACATACAGATTTGTCTTATGGAGAAAAGCAATCAAATAAATTTGATATGTATTTACCTAAGGATAACACTAGAGAAAACTATGGACTAGTTGTATATCTTCATGCTGGAGGTTTTACTTCAGGAGACAAAGCTGATGATAAGAAAATGTTATCATGGCTCTGTTCCAAAGGATATGTGGCTGTCGGTATAAACTATACTCTATTTAATGAAGAAAATCCTAATGCTAATGTTTACACACAATCACTGGAAATAAAAGAAGCTATCCCAAAAGTAATTGAAGAAGCGGAAAAAAAAGGTTATCACATTAACGAAATGGCAATAAGTGGTGGTTCTGCTGGCCATGCACTTGCCATGATTTATGCTTACAGAGATGTCAATACTTCTCCTGTTCCTGTAAAATTGCTATTTGGATCCGTTGGACCTTCAAGTTTTTATGCAGAAGATTGGGATATATACGGTTTTGATAAAAATACAGACAAATCAAGAAAAGAGGCATCAACGTTATTGGGAATTATGGGCGGAGTACAACTAACTCCAGAAATGATCGAAAATGGTTCATATATTGATAAACTACAGCATATATCCTCAGTTATGTGGATAAATAAGGACACTGTACCAAGTGTTGTTGCATATGGAAAATATGATAAGATTCAACCATATAAGGGGTCGCAAAGATTATTAAAAGCATATAAAGAAAACAATGTAGATTTTCAATTTTTTGCATGTTCACTTTCAGGACACAGACTTCAAAATGACAGCAGGATATACAAGAAATACATGCAATCTGTTACAGAATACCTAGATAAATATTTACCAATTAAAAAATAGGAAAAGCCAAAAAATAAAAGCAATTGTATACAATAAAAAGCAGCTAGCCATATAAGATTAACTGCTTTTTTAGTAAAAAATTTTCATCATAGTTAGTGATCTTTCATAGACAAATAAACTCCGATTGTTCTTTGATAACGTAATAAAAAAATATCAGGGAGAGAAGAGATGGTATTAAACGAAGTATTAAGATGTTTGAAAATTGCTTCTATTTTAAAAGGGAATTTTATTAATACTAACTCTTATTTAAGAACGTTGACCTAATATTGAAGGCTTTATGATGGTGCTACATGTACTATCTAGAAATAATATATAAGTTAGTTATATATTTTTCATAATACAAAAGTATTCACAGAAATAGCTTACAAAATCAATTTATAAGGACAATAAAAAAAGAAATAAGTGTAATGACTTGTTGTGTAATACATATCTCTCTTATATAATAAGTATGAATATCTATTATTATAGAGAGAGGTGAAAAAGTGGGATTATTTGTTGTTACAAGTGATTTGTTTTCATTTAGTGAACACAAAAATAAATTTATATTAGTACCAAATGATTGGAATGATTATTGGAATTATCAAACACTATATACATTATATTATATAGACAATTATGGACATAATAAAAAGCTCGGCGAGGTGAAAATAGCAGATAGTGCATTGACATTTACAATTGGAAGAAGACGACCTAATTTACTAGAAACATTTGATAAATTAGATGATAATTACTTTTCTATTGGTCAAAGCAAAAATTATTATCTTAGGATAAATAAGCTATTAGATGAACTACCAGTGAATCCTTTAGAAGCTCTACAGGATATGGCGTTTGATTTGGAAATTCTTGAAAGATATAGAAATGAAAAAGTTACAAGAACGTCTTTATTAAGAAGTGTTACATCCACAGAGATTCGAAGGCAATTTCATAATCTTGCAAATGGTGGTGTGGAACTGACAGAATATAACTTTAGTTATGTTTTTGATGTTGATAAACATGATATTGGAAATGAAAGTAAAAATGAAATGGTATTCAATGTTGATGTTGACAGTACACCTCCTACTAATATTCATGTAATTATAGGAAGAAATGGGGTAGGCAAATCGCAAATATTAAGCGATATGATAAATGCTTTTTTAGATAATGATGAAAAAGTAGGGTGCTTTATTAATGATGAAGAATTTGTAGGGCCACCATATAAAATATTTCCAAATTTAATATATATGTCATATACTCCTTTTGACAATAAAGCGATAATTGAAGATTACGAAGATGATAACGATGGTTATAGATATATTTATTTAGGTTTAAAGAAGCCAATTGAAGAAGGTTTATCAGATGAAACCAATACTAAGGATACAAAAAATTATGCTAATAAAACAGATGATGATTTATCAAAAGAGTTTGCGAGTAGTTTTTTTCAATGTATTGCCTCTAATCATAAAAAACAGCGTTTAAAGGAGTCTATTAATATTTTACAATCAGACCCTATATTTAAACAGTTCAGCATGCTTCAATATCTAGATGTAGAAGAAAATGATGAAAATTTTGAAGATTTAAAAAAAGTATTTAAAAAATTTAGTTCAGGACACGGAATTATATTACTAACAATTACTAAATTAATCGAGACCGTTGAGGAAAAATCTTTAGTACTATTAGATGAGCCTGAAACACATCTACACCCGCCATTATTATCTTCTTTTGTTACATGTTTATCGAATCTGTTAACAAAGCGTAATGCTGTAGCGATTGTTGCAACACATTCACCTGTAATACTACAAGAGGTTCCAAAAAAATGTGTGTGGAAGTTAAATAGATCACGAACAGTTGTTTCTATATTTAGACCGCGCATAGAGACATTTGGTGAAAGTTATAGTAGTTTGGTTGAAGAAGTGTTTGGCTTAGAGATAGATAAATCTGGATATCATAGTGTGATTAGGGAACAAGTGGAAAAGTCAAATAATTATGAAGAGTTTTTAGATAAATTTGATAATCAATTAGGTAGTGATGCTGATGTAATAGCACGGACTCTGTTTTTATCTAAGAAGGGATTAAATACTAATGAGAATTAATAAGCCATTATTTTCATTAAAAGATTTTTATAATGACTGTATAAGCCATTATAGAGATAAAAACAAACATGAAATAATGAATGCTATTTTACCTAAATTAGAAAAAGATGAGAATAGATATAAATATTCACTAAAGAATAAAACCCTTCACTTAGAAAAAAATAATCAATTACATGGTGTGGATAAGAATGATTTAATTAATTTATACGAAAGAAAATTTTTGAACCCAAAATTAAATGCAAGGTCATATTATGACAGAATAAAAACAGCAACTAACATTTGTCCATACTGTGGAAAGCGTCATACAAAAACTGTTGACCATTTCTTATCAAAGAGTAATTATCCGAATTTTTCAATTACACCTATTAACTTAGTGCCATGTTGCAGTGATTGTAATACTAGTAAAAAAGATAAAGATGCTGATATTAGTGATATAAGTAATTTACTTTTTCACCCATATGAGGAAAGTCTTGCAGAATTTAAGTGGCTAAAAGCTAAGATAAACATAATAGATGATAAGATATATTTTAATTACTATGTATGTAAAGATATAATTGATGATATTACATATATGAGACTTGAAAATCAATTTACGATGCTAGAATTGGACAAATTTTATGACCTTGAAGCAAATGTGGAATTTTCTCGCTCAATAGAAACATATAGAGAATTATACTCTGCGCCAGATGGTAAAACATTATTAATGGATCATTTCAAATTTGAATTACGGAAGTATTCGAAATTTGATTTTAAAGTTAATTATTATATGTATGTCTACTATGAGTCACTAATTGAGAATTTTAATGATTTAACATTAATATTTTCTTCAATATAAAAAAGACCAATGAACTACTCCGCTTAATAGTTCAATGTTCTCGATATGTTTATGTTTAATAAATTAAATTTATCCTTTTCAGAAAAGAAGACTATTAGAATAAGCTACTTGTTTAAGCTGCGTATGATTATATTCAGAAGAGACTTAATTATTATTAGGTGAGAAAGGAGTTTTAAAATGTATGTTTTATTAAATTACTCTGGATATACTATTAAAATAGATTCTGAGATTATTATTAATCGAATAAGTAGCATATTTAAGGAATTCATAACGGATGATAAAAATATTATATCTATATATTTTCGAGTATTTCCCAAATTATGAGATATGCTAGTATAATATATCAATTTATAGATAATAGTGAATTGGAGGAGGTTTTAGATAAAGTATCTTCTGAATATAACGAATCCAAAGACAAACTAAGAGAAGATGTAATAATTATGATAAATAGATTTTTAGATGAAAAAATAATCGAAATAATTACATAATTTAATAGTACAATTTTTTAAGGAGATTATTATGATAATATATGTAAAGAAAAATAAGTGGATACTAACTGGTGTATTTATTAGTGCATTAATATCCAATTTATGCGCTGTAAGATTACAATTTTTTAAGGGAAGTATATTAGATGCAGCAATCCAACGTGATTCAAGTAATACTTTCAGAAACATTATTTTGTTAATTTCTTTCATATTATTGGAATGTTTGTTCTTTTATCTTTATAATCAGTTAAGATCTTTTTTTACTGTAAAATGTGTCAGCTTGTTAAGAGAGGATTTCTTCCAAGGACTAATTAACAAGCACTTTATTGATTTTACTGAAAGTAATAAAGGAGAATATATTGCAAAATATACTAATGACTTAGAAAAGGTGAAGGATATGTATTTTAGTACAATGACACTTTTAATAAATTTAATATCTAAAATAATACTAGTTAGCATAGCATTGTTTATTTTGGATATTAGGGTAGCTGTAATTACACTTACTTTATTAACGATGCCTTTATATATACCAAAATTGATTGAAAAAAGGTTAAAAACGTGTCAGATGGATTATATGGCATCTGTTAATACTAATTTAAGAGAATTAACAGATTGGTTAGCCAACTTTGAAGTTATAAAAATGTTTTCAATTGAAAAAAAGATTACAGAAAAGTATACGGAATCTAACAATATTGTTATGAAAAAAATGATGAACAACTACTCTATAAATTATACATCTAATTTATTAACAATGTTAATGAGCTATGTATCGCATTTTTTAATTTTGGCATTGTCAGCTTATCTAGTATTGAACGGTAATTTTACAGCGGGAACATTCTTTGTTTCTGTTGGTCTAATTGATCAACTATCTTATCCTATCATAAGTATATCAACTGCATTACAAAATATCGTCTCAGTACGGCCAATTAGCACAGATATGATTGACTTTATTAATAAAAAAAGAATAGAAAAAGAAGATAGAATTTATAAAGATACTGTCATTGAAATTGATATTCGTAACTTATCGTTTTCTTATAATGATAAAAAATTAATTGATAACTTTTCTTTTAAATTCAAAAAAAATAAAAAATATCTTATTCAAGGGAAGAGCGGAAGTGGAAAAACTACTCTTATTAATTTAATGCTAAATTACTATTCCGATTACCAAGGTGAAATACTATTGAACAAAGACAATATTAAGGAGATTATTAATATATACCCTTATGTCACAGTTGTGCGACAAGATGCCGCATTATTTCATGATACTTTGAGAAATAATCTTAATATGTATAATAACAATATTAGTGATAATCAGATAATTAAAGTTTTAAAATTGGTAAACTTACAAAAATATGCAAATGAAGAAGCACTAAATGAAATGGTTCTAGAAGGGGGGCTTAACTTATCTGGTGGTGAGAAAAAAAGAATAAGTGTCGCTAGAGGATTGTTAAGAAATACGGATATTTTAATATTTGATGAACCATTGGCTAATTTAGATGATGATAATGTTTCCAACCTAGAGAATTTTTTATTAAGTATTGAGGGTAAGGTTTTAATTATAGTTTCTCATCAATTTAGCCAAGAAAAAATGGATTATTTTGATAATGTGATTAATCTTAATAGATTATAATCAATTACTTTCATAATGCAAATAAAAATCAGGTGGTGTTACAAAATAGTAAGAACTAGAAGGCACGAACACATTACAGGAGGATTTAATGGATATGAGATTTTTAATTAATGATACAACTGCTAGATTAGACTTGCAAAACTAGTTATTATATATTGGAGATGAAATTTCCGAATAAAGAAGCTCATAAAGCAAAAAAAGTGTATTTGAAGATAACAAATGACTGCAATTTAAATTGTACGTATTGTTTTCAAAATAAAGATAAAAAATCAAAAAAAAAAATAAGTGGGATTTTGATAAATATAAAGATATAATAAAGAAGTAGATACAACTTTTATTATATTTGGTGGAGAACCATTATTAGATGAAAATTTAAATAAATTAGAAAATTTAGTCAATGAATTTTATATTATAATTAGGAAAATTTTAATTTATACTAATGGAAATTACTCAACTATAATAAGAAATTTTTTGAAAAGTAATAAAGATAAGTTATTTCCAATAATAACGATTGACGGGTGTGAAAAGGATCACAATAGGAGGAGAATAAATTTAAAAGGTAATTCTTATCAAAACATTATTGAGAATCTATTCAGGTAAATATTGATCGAAATAATATAAGTAATATAGAAAGTTTATTAGTCCAAATGGATAAAATATTTAATGACAAAATTATTATAAATTTAAATAGGGTTTTAAGAGAAGATGAGAGTATAATGGAAAAAGAATTGCTGGAACTTTTCATAAATTTGCAAAGAAAAAAATTTCGTAATTATTTAAGGGTAAATTCTAATGTTCTTTTAAATATAGTAAGTATTTTTTCAGGAAAACAGTTAGAAGCTGAAAGATGTTCTATAGCGATTACAAAGGTTATTGATTTTTTATCGAAAAAAGTATATGCATGTCCACAATCTGTTTCAACTCATATTGGTAGTTTTAATGAAAATGGTATTATAATTAATGATCAAAAGGTTAAAGAATATGCTAAAATATGTGCAAAAAAAATAAACGTAGAATGCTTTGATTGTGACATGAAATATATATGTAGTGAGGGCTGTGTATTAGAGACAAAACAAAATAATTGTAAAGAGAGTACTCTCAATACATTAAAAATTATTTTGGAAAATTTTGAAATATTTTTCAATTAGTATTTTGATCGTGTAGGAGCGTTTTCCAAATTAATCCTTGTGTTACAGCATACCAGTTGGCATGTGTTCTTCCTGATACCTTTGAATCAAAATACGATATTAATGATATCTTGACTCCAGTTTGTGATGAAATACCAACAGTACTCCAATCTACAATTGTCATATCAACATTTGGCTTAAATGTTGTATAGGGGTCTAAACAATAGGCTTCTTCATTGTTTATTAGTAACTGTGATACTGGTTGATTAGTCACTCCAGTTTGTGGATAGGCAAGATACCAATCATCATGCCAAATATACCCTGTTGTATTACTGGAAGCATTAATGTTAGAGATAGTTGGTAGTATTCCAGTTGCAATGGCTAATGTAATAATAATTACTTTTTTTAATAGTAACTTGATTTTTGATTTCATTCCTCCGTATTTTATAATTTCATTAAAATCATCTACTACAAGGTGAGCGTATTCTATTTTTCATGTATTTCCTTCAATAAAAAACACCTAATATATAATTAGGTATGCTATTTCATATTTATATTTAGTTGTTATCTGTAATAAGCTGTTTGTTATCGTGTATACCTATAAATATATTTAAAACCAATATAGATTTTATATAGGCTATATGTTTTATATACTTTTCAGTTGGTATTCTTTTATTTAGTTGGTAGATAGAGGGGGTTGGGTCTGGGAAGGGGGGAGAGCGACTCCTGCCTAGAATTTTTGTACCTCAAAAAATGCATACTCATCCCTTGGCTATGTACTACCTTTCCTGATTCCTTTTTTGTTGTTTTGACCATTTCTTCACTAATGATATTACTAGTTCCTCTTTTTGTTTAGGAGTAAACTCTTTAGGAAAGTACTTCTTCAACTTATCATTATTAATGACTAATTTTTCCTTTTGATTTGGTTTTTCTTCCATAAGTATTGAAAAAGCAACATCCTCATTAAACCGTCCCATCTGACTAAGTTGTTTTAGTCTTTGGGATTGTGATAATGATGGTGTTGCTTCTTCTTTTTGCATTACACTATATAACACTTTTTGATGTTCAGCTGTTAGATACGATAATTCTACTGCTGGATTAAATGATATCTGTTTTTCATCCACCATATTTAATAAGTCATCATTTAAATATGTTAATCGTATGTATCTTTGAATTTGATTCCTACTTGTTCCTAATTGCTCAGCTAATGTTTGATCAGCACGTTTACTTTTATACTTCGTCCCAACTTGGGACAAAGTTAAATCTACTCTTTTTCCTTGATTTATTAACGCATCATATTTCATTTTATAAGCATAGGCTCGTTCACTGGGTAATAGATTCTCTCTTTGAATATTACTATCAATCATAATAATGGTCGCTTCATCATCGCTATAGTCTTTCACGATGGCAGAGATACTTTCTAATTCAGCTAGCTCACTCGCAAATTTTCTCCTGTGACCTGCAATCATTTGATACCCATTACCGTTGGGATTTGGACGAACCATAGTAGGTATAAGAACGCCACGTTCTTGAATACTCTCTACCATCTTTGCCATATCATCATCAATTCTAACTTTAAATGGGTGATTAGGAAATTCTTCAATTTCATGTATTGATATATTTATAATACCATCTAAATTTGATTGTTGTTCTTCTGCATTAAACAAATCATCGTATGATGTTAGATTTATGTCGTTTAAACTTTTTTTCGCCATCGGATATCACCTCCTTAACCAATGTGGCATATGCTTTGGTTGCTTCTCCATTAGGATCGTACTTAAATATACTTTCTCCAATCCCTGTGCTTTCACTTGCTTTAACACACCTAGGTATGGAAGTATCAAATACTTTTAATGACTTTCCATATTGTTCATGGATATCTGCACGAATCTTTTTAGAAAGATTGGTTCGTTCATCGGTCATAGTTACTAATATACCTCTAACTTTCAAACTAGGATTTAAATGTCTTTTAATTTTGTTGATAGTCTTAATTAATAAACCCATTCCTTTTGCCGGCAAGTCTTCTGCTTGTACTGGAATAATAATACTGTCTAGCTGTTAATGAGTTAATGGGAAGCATTCCAAGGAAGGGTTTAAATCAATCAATACGTAGTCATAGTTCCCCTTAACACTATCTACATATTTCTTTAATACTTTCTCTCTACTCATAGTGTTAACAAGGGTAATATCCATGCCCGATAATTCTATACTACATGGAACAAAATATACACCTTCATCATGATGTAGTATTTCTTTTCCATTTACTGGCTCATCTTGGATAATATTTGCCATCACACTAGTAAGAGTGTATTTATAACTATCTATATCCCGATAGCCTAAGGCATCTGCTAAATTGGCTTGTGGATCAGCGTCAATAAGAAGAACCTTCTTATTTTCTTTTGCAAGGCCAATACCTAAACTAATAGTCGTTGTTGTTTTTCCTACACCACCTTTCTGGTTAGCAATTGCGATTACTTCTGCCATTATCTTCACCTCCAAATAAAAAACCCGCTATCTTGTGTTTAATAGCGGGTTTTGGCAATTTATAATAAAGAGAATTACTCTCTATTAAATAAGTATTTAATTGTTAAGTATATGTTATCTTGTTAATGTAATGTTAATTAGATAAATTTGGTTTTATATTGTTCGTTAGGAAATACCCCATTTTTGTTAGAAGAATTAGTTCATAAAGGTTCGATTCCAACCATTTTTGTTAGAAGAGATAAAATAAAAACACACCTATACAGACAATGAAAATGGCGTCCTCGAATGGATTCGAACCATCACTCTACTGCTTAGGAGGTTGCATTATCCGTTATACTACGAGGACATTATTAAGTTTTTTGGATTCAGAGCACCTGGACCTTAGGAGGTTCCAGATGTACTTTTTAGATAGCTTTATTTAATATTAAATAGTTGAAAATTCCGTTGATTTTATGCATCTGTTCAACTGATTTTAAGCTGTTTCTAAATGTTAGATAATTCTCTCTCTATTTGCATATGACATTAAAAATCTGAATCAATCTTTAGCTTTTTATTGAACTACATCAGTCAAATTATAATTACATTAATTTCATTTCAATTAAGTTGTAATAATTTTATCAATAAGAGGCGGTTACTTTTTGTTTTTCTCGATTAGTCTGTTTCTCTTTTTAAAAATTGATTTAATTTTTTATACTGAAGAAGTTATAGGGCGTGGTTAAATTACAGTAATCCAGATAAAATAGTCAACATATTTACTATGTTAAAAGAAAGATATTAAAGACTAGTAATGATAAAGTTCTCAGTGATGAACTACTATTCTGTAGAGATGATGGATACCCAAATGAAATCCGAATGATAGAAAAGAAAAATTAAACTACCAAACTTACGTTTCGTAACACTTAGAACTTTTGGCAAAGAATCTAACAAAAAATATAAGTGCACTTATAGCACAATTTGCTATAGGTACACTTATATTTAAAAAGATCATTCTGCAATCCTTATTTTAATAGTTCCAGATGTATTTTCAATATACTCTTTACCAGAAACAACATTACGAAGTTCATAAAAGTTACTCTCTTGACCAAAGTCACCATAAAACATTACAACCGTAAAAAGAAAAAAAAGTACATGAATTCTACAGAAAGAATATAGACTACTATAATCAAAAAAGTCTGAATTAAAAATTTTATATACCAGTTAACAGTGGTTTCATTCTTAACAAGGCTTTTATTTTTATGTTATCTAATCAAGGGAAATGAAAGAACGTTTAATGTTTATTCGGTCTTTTTACTTCTGTCCATTTTTTAGGATTGCTATCATCAGTAATATTGCCTGATAAAATTTCTTCATAATGTTTTACTTTATTATCCATATAAGCTACAGTCACTTTGGCTTCTTCAACTCGCTTATATGCTTGCTCCCGCTGTTTTAGAAAAATCTGATACCTCGCCTGAAGATTTTCTTTTGACTCTGGCAATCTGCATAATCTACAATACTCTTTTATATCTTCAATACTCGCACCACAACCTTTTAAGCAAGAAATTCCCTGCATCCAGTTTACGGATTCTTCATCAAAAATTCGTCTATTCTGTTTATCACGTTGGCAAGGCAAAAGATTGATATCGGTATAATACCTTACTGTATGTTCCGTAATATTAAACATTTCAGCAAATTGTTTCAATGTATATATCATATTTTTTTCACACTCCAAAAATTAATTTAAAAACACTTGACTTCGGGTTACACGAACTACTTATACTTACTATAGCACTGAAAGAAAGAAAGTGCAATATAAATTAAGGAGGTGTTAAAGCATGAAACATTTTACATTAAGTAATAATGTAAAAATGCCCGCATTGGGATTTGGAACTATGAATATTTTTGATGTGGATGAGTGTATAAAAGTATTGAAAGATGCCTATATGTCAGGATACCGCTTATTTGACTGCGCTCAAATTTACGGCAATGAAGAAATTGTTGGTAAAGCTTTACAAAAAGCAAATATACCTAGAAGTGAAATCTTTATTACAACAAAGGTTTGGTTTAGTGAGTTTGAAGGAGATTCAGTACGTCAATCTATTTTAATGTCAATGAAAAAATTAAAAATCGATTATTTGGATTTGGTCTTAATTCATTGGCCTTATGGGAATACTTATCATGCATATAGAGAGTTAGAAAAAATGTATGAAGAAGGATTAATAAAAAGTATTGGCGTATCTAATTATCAAGAAAGTCAATTAATTGATCTTGTTCATTTTAATCGTGTTCTCCCTGTTGTTAATCAAATCAAAGTAACTTTAAGATGTCAAAGAAAACAATTGCTTCAAATAATGAGTGAAAAAGGCATTGTAGTGCAAGGATACCAAGTTTTTGGGAAAGAAGAAGCCCTGCCTGTATATGAAGATGATAAGGTTAAAGATTTAGCAATAAAATACAAAAAAACTGTACGCCAAATTGCTATGAGATTTTTAATTCAAAATGGGGTAAGTATTATTACAAGACCGATGGAAAGACAATTGATGGAAGAAAATTTAAATTTATTTGATTTTCAGTTAACTCAAGATGAAATGGAATATTTGACTCATTTTGATATGCTAGAGTATAACACAAAACCTTCTCAAGATTATCAACGTACATTAAGTATGTTAGAAGAGTAAAAAAATAGAGGAGAAAAAATATGGAGTATATTAAATTAAATAACGGAAATAAGATGCCTACTTTAGGTTTTGGAACATTTTTGATGACTGGTCAAGAGTGTGAAGATAGCGTATTAAAAGCGTTACAATTAGGTTATCGCTTAATTGATACTGCCGAAGCTTATGGAAATGAAGAACAAGTGGGAGCAGGAATTCAGATGAGTGGAATAGACCGTAAAGAACTTTTTATTGTAACAAAAGTAAATTTTAAGTCTTATGCAAATACAAGGGAAACGGTTTTTAATTCTTTAAAAAAGTTAAATACTGATTATTTAGATTTGGTTCTTTTACACTGGCCGTTTGGAAATTACTATAAAGCATGGCAGGAATTAGAACAGTTATATAAAGAAAATAAAATACGAGCAATTGGAGTATCTAATTTTGATTCAGATAGACTTATCGACCTCATTCATTTTAATGAGGTTGTGCCAGCTATTAATCAAATAGAAACAAATTTATTTTGTCAAAGACGAAAAGAGCATGAATGGCTAGAAAAATACCATGTGCAACATATGGCATATGCTCCATTAGGACAAGGAAAAAAGTATGAGATGTTTTCAAATCTTAAGATTACTGAACTTGCAAAAAAGTATCAAAAAAGTCCAGCACAAATCATGTTGCGTTTTTTGACACAACAAGAGATAATTGCAATTCCAAAAAGCAATAACGAAAACCGAATGAAAGAAAACATCGAAATTTTTGACTTTATGTTTTCTGATGAAGAATTAGAAGTTTTGAAAAAACTAGACACAAACAAACCTATGATTGGAACAGCAGAAAGTCCAGAATTGGTAGAAAAAGCAATGAAATGGTGAGGTAAAATTTTATGAAAAATATTTTAATTTTAGGTGCTACAGGTACATTTGGTACAGCATTGACAGAAAGACTATCCCGAGAAAAAAAAAGTAAGCTTACTTTATTTTCTCGACATGCAAGTAGTATTTATACAGGTAGTGAAAATATAACTGTGATAGACGGTGACGCAGAGAACATTGAAGAACTACAAAAAGTTGTAAAGGGGCAGGATGTTGTTTACTGTGCGATAGGAGGAGATTTGCTTCCAAAAATCGCTATAAATCTGGTTGCCACCATGTCCGCTTGTAATGTCGAACGCCTTATTTTCATGGGTGCAGTAGGTATCTATAATGAAATACCTGACGAAATTGGCAGTGAAGATAATGTGGATAATGAACCTGCACAAATTCCAAATCGTCAGGCTGTTGATGTTATTGAAAACAGTAATTTAAATTATACAGTCTTACGCCCTGGATATTTGAGAGAAGGAGTAGAAAATGATTTTGTTTTAACAGTAAAGGGAGAGCCAGCAAAAGGAAATATTACGACAATTCAATCACTTGTTAATCTTGCGACTCATCTCATTCAAGACGAAACCATGTATTCAAGAGAAAGTGTTAGTATCACCAAAGATGCAAAAAAAGAAGTGTAAAACAATGGTGGAAAAATGAAAATTAGGAAACTTAAATGTGTCTCTTATTGGTATGGGTTCTATGGTATTTTCACATGGCTATGGCAAAGTTCCAGATAACTTTGCGCAGCGAGTTGTCGCCGAAATTTTTAATGAGCCTAGGGTTTACGGCAGTAACAAAGAGTCCGGCCTGAGAAAGCTCACGAGCCAGTGGTTCGTGTAACGACCGGTATGCTCCATGACGACGCGGTATTCACCTTGGATAGATTAAATCCGCTTGATCAGAGAATGAATGTCATGGGAAGTGTGCCTAATTTCAAAAGGTGATAGCAACCATGCTTTTACCCTTGGAAACATTAATGCCTACTGCGGTCATATCACTCATTAAGAAAATTGCAATGGATAGTACCAGTTTTACTCATTGCCTATTCAATCTACTGTGGTGTGACACGAACGTACTGTAGGAGAGCAGTTCAACCTGCATAAAACGAACGCTGCAAATGAGAAGCTGGTTATCAGTCTTAACAACGGAAACGAAGTTCAGACAAGGGAGACAATATACCGTTTGCTCCAACATTATAATAGCTTAAGCAACAAGATGGATAATTCCTTACTGGTTGTAAGGGATATTAACCATAAATATATTGTAGTAGAAAAGGAAATACGCCTTTTTTGTATCTCTGTAATGGTTCTTGGAGGTATCACTATACTATTACGACTGTATAGACTTAGAATCTAAACATTTAAATATCTATTAAGTACACACTTATACCATTGGTTTAAGTGTGTATTTTTTTCATCTTTTTTTATAATTTATCGAACTTTCAACCCCTACCAATTGTGATAGGAACGAGCAAAGGATAGTCCTCCTTTGCAGTCGGAAAGGGGGTGAATATCATGGAACAGATTTCTGATTATGAAAAAATTATTGAACATCAATTCGATAGTTTTTGTAAACCGTTCTTCGGAATCAAGCTCGAAACATTTATGAAGAGAATCGACGTTGGCAAAATCATTCACTAGAAGCATTAACATCAACTGATTTAGCAAAGCTTTGCAGATTTGATAATTATGAGGATGAATGTATCTTTTTGTCAATTCTTGAGTATGAAATACCGATTGAAGATATTTTAATTGCACAAGCAATTGAAGCTCTTTCTAAACGACAATAAGATATTATTCTGCTTTCATTTTTTCTCAATATGAAAGATGTTGATATTTCTAGACTGATGAATCTTGCAAAAAGTATAGTACATTATCACAAACAAAATGCACTGAAAGAATTACGAAAATTCATGGAGGAATTCAAATGAAAATTAAACAAGAAATACTCCCCTTTCCCCTTATTGTTTTAGCTAGTCATGGAGATGTAATAGCAATGAATGAAATCTTAAATCATTTCGAGCATTACATGACTAAACCTTAACAAAAGACATTGTTTGATGGATATGGCAATCCCCACATTCATGTAGAGCCAAAATCAAACGAGCCTTAGAAACTAAGTTAATTATGGCAGTCCTTAATTTTGAAATAAATTAAATAGGCTCTCCATTATCAATCTAATGGTACATGGGGAACACCTTTAATTTGTTTATCTATCAAGTACCACAAGCTATAATGATCCTTGATAGGCAGATAAACGCCGATTTGTTCTTTGACAACTAAATAACATAACTAGATACCTTTTATGGTAGAAACAAATCAAGTACACTTATCTAAAAGAAAACCTACATAATAGATGAAATAGCTAAACAATTGAATATTAATATGAAATCAGCCTATGCTTTGGTTAATACTGGAGCTTTCCATTATGGAGAGATGACAAGCCATACGTATTTGTTATCTTGTTCATGTAATGTTAATTAACTATATTTAGTTTTATGTCGTTCGTTAGGAAATACCCCATCTTTCTTAGAAGAATTAGTTCATTCAGGTTTGATTCCAACCATTTTCGTTAGAAGAGATAAAATAAAAACACATCTATAAAGATGTGCGAAATTAAAATATTTTTTGCTTTGTTAGTAATTGAATAATCACTGATTAAATCAATAAAAATGGCGTCCTCGAATGGATTCGAACCATCACTCTACTGCTTAGGAGGCAGTTGCATTATCCGTTATGCTACGAGGACGTATCTAATATAAATTAAGAATGTATTTATAAATAAATAATAAATTAATATGCAATATTATATTAGCATAGATTACATATCAAATCAATTATCAACTTATTAAGATCCTATATCTTTTATAAATGCATCAGGTCATTTGAAAGGATTAAATATTGGCTTGTAAGTACTAAGAGAAGAGATATAATGAACAAATACGGCCACTAGAAAAGGAAGTTATATGCCACAATGATATTGCTCCATATAATATGACCTTTAAAGAGGATATCCCATAGAAATAGCTATTCTTATAACAAGCATACTATGATTCGCCAGTATTTGTAATATAACAAAGCTTGTAATGCCAATGTTGTATAAAATAAC
>Ga0153917_1000728_pt1 | contig 18047 bp, 12 predicted proteins | sample TSFL001MetaG_FD_104695 | JGI IMG/M metagenome (GOLD analysis project Ga0153917, IMG submission 104695) | Attine ant fungus gardens microbial communities from Florida, USA - TSFL001 MetaG | ecosystem: Host-associated > Fungi > Mycelium > Unclassified | place: USA: Florida, Paynes Creek Historic... | reverse complement strand
CGCCGAGGAAGGTGTCGCCGTCCTCGAGCGCGTGCAGCTCGTCCTCGCGCACCATGCGCGGCGGGCTCGCGACGAAGGCGTTCTTGTTGCGACCGCCGCCGAACTTGAGCTCGTTGAAGATGAGGTTGAGGAGGATGGCCATGATCGCGGCCGAGGAGATGCCCGAGTGGAAGATGATCTCGAACCAGTCGGGGAACTGGTGGTAGATGTCCGTCTTCACGACCGGCAGCAGGCCGAACGCGAGCGAGGCCGCCACGATGATCAGGTTCATGTTGTCCTTGTAGGACACCTTCGACAGCGTGCGGATGCCCGACGCGGCGACCGTGCCGAAGAGCACGATGCCGGCGCCGCCGAGCACGGGCATGGGGATCGCGCCGGCCACGCGGCCGAGCACGGGCAGCACGCCCAGGACGACCAGGATCACGCCGCCGGCCGCGACCACGAAGCGGCTCTTGACGCCCGTGATGGCCACGAGACCGACGTTCTGCGCGAACGCGGACTGCGTGAACGAGTTGAAGACGGGCGAGATGATGCTCGAGATCATGTCGGCGCGGAGGCCGTTGCCGATGCGCTTCGAGTCGACCTTGGCGCCGGCGATCTCGCCGACCGCGAGGATGTCGGCCGTGGTCTCCGTCAGGATGACGAGCACGACGATGAGCATCGAGATGATCGAGGCGATGTTGAACGTCGGCATGCCGAACGCGAAGGGCGTCGGGATGGCGAAGATGGCGCCGTCGAAGACCTTCGAGAAGTCGGCCATGCCGAGCGGCACGGCGACGACCGTGCCGACGACGAGGGCGATGAGGATCGCCAGGCGCGAGATCATGCCCGAGCCCACCTTGCTCAGCACGATGATGATGAGCAGCGTGAGGCCGGCGAGGCCGATGTTGGCGGGCGAGCCGTAGTTCTCGGCCTTCGCGTTGCCGCCCATGATCCAGTTCGCCGCCACCGGGATCAGCGTGAGGCCGATCGAGGTGATGACGACGCCCGTGACGACGGGCGGGAAGAAGCGGATGATCATCGCGAAGAACGGCGTGATGACGAAGCCCACGACCGACGCGACGAGCACGGCGCCGAAGACCTCGGTGATGCCGCCGCCGCCGTTGATGATGGCCGTCATGGTGGCGACGGCCGCGAACGACGTTCCCTGCACGAGCGGGAGCTTCGATCCGAAGAAGGGGATGCCGAGGCTCTGCACCAGGGTCGCGAGACCGCCGATGAAGAGGCAGGACGCGATGAGCAGGCCGATCTCGGCCGGGCTCACGCCCGCGGCGTTCCCGATGATGATGGGCGGCGCGATGATGCCGCCGTACATCGTGAGGACGTGCTGGAATCCGTAGGCGAATGACGTGCCGATTCCAAGGCGCTCGTCTTCGGGCGACCCCGTGACGTCGATGACGCCCGGTCGCGATTTGGTGGTGTTGATGTTGCTCACTGCTGACCTCCTCGTCGGCATGGCGGCACCCGATCCTGGGTGTTGCCGCCGGCAGAGCGACGCGTGCGGCGTCGATGCCATGACGTCCCGGCCCCATCGCCGGTGCGTCGGCACTGGACGCGACGCGGCCGGGGGCGGCGCGGTGCGGCGCGCCTCCCCCGGCCGGGCTTTTCATCGCGCCCGGATGCGTGCGTCGTCGATCAGACGAACGCGGCCTGGCCCTTCCAGATGGCGTCGGTGTTGCCGAGGCCCTCGCGACGGATCGTGCCCTCGATGAGGCCGTACGGGCTGTGCGCCGCGTGGAACACGAGGTTCGGGTTGTCGAGGCCGAAGCGGTCGAGGTCGTACACGAAGTGGTGCAGGTTCGGCATCGAGAACTTGATCTCGTCGATCTCGGGGTGCGCCTCGAGAACGGCCTTGCCCATCAGGTACTGCGTCTCCTGCAGAGCGCGCGAGTAGTGGTTCGTGAACGTGTCCAGAAGGATCGCCTTGACCGACTCGTACGTCTCGTTGAAGTCGATGTCGGTCGTGTTGTAGAGCCACGCGGCCGTCACGTTCGTCGCCATGATGCGGTCGGTCGTCTCGGCGAGCGTGGTGTAGCGGTCCTTGGGGTAGCCGACGAAGCCCGACTCCGTGGTCTTCAGGACGGCGAGGTCCTTGAGGCCCGTGATGACGTGCGTCTGCGTGCGGTCGACGATCTTGACGACGGCCGTGCGCGTCTCGGCGCCCGATCCACCGCGGACGAAGCAGTGGTCGTGGTCGTTGATGCGCTCCCACTTGGCGACGCGAGCGGCCCAGCGGCCACCCGTCACCCAGTCGAAGTCGGCGACGAAGTGCTCGCCGAGGCGGATGAGGAACTCCTCGGGCGAGCCGATGCCGTCGCGGGCGAAGGCGAAGACGGTGTTCTTCTGCGTGTCGGTCGCGACGACGTGGGCGTTGTCGCCGTCGAGGTGCGCGGCGACGAAGTCGCCGTGCAGCTGCGAGCTGACCGTGAGGTCCTCGATCTCGTGGCGCGGGCCGTTCTCGCGGGTCACGCGGACGACGTGGTTCTCGGCCTTGCCGTACTGGTTGTCTCCGAGAACGACGTTGATCCCGGTCTGAGCGTTTTCAGTCATGGTTAGCTACCCCTATAGGTCGAATAGGCGAATGGGCTGATGAGTAGCGGTACGTGATAGTGCTGCTCCGTGTCGGCGATCGTGAAGTCGATCGTGACCACGGGATAGAACGAAGCGGTGCTCGTCCGGGCGAAGTAGTCGGCGACCTCGAAGCGGAGCCGGTAGTGGCCCTCCTCGAGGCGGTCGGGTCCGAGGTCCTTCACACGGCCGTCGGCGTCAGTGCGAGCCTTGACGATCTCGTTGCCCGCGGCGTCCGACAGGACGACGTCGACGTCGTTCGCCGGGCGTCCGAGCGACGCGTCCAGGATGTGCGTGGTGACGTGGCTCATGAGCGGAGCCGTCCTTTCTTACTTGAGGATGGCTTCCAGTCGGAGAAGCGCAATCTCGCGAAGCTGCTGAGCGACTTCGATCGCTTCGTCTTCTTCGGTGTTGCCCAGTCGGCGTTCGAGCTCGGAGAGGATCTCCTGAGCGCTGCGGCCGGCTGCGCGGATGAGGAAGATGCGGTCGAACTTTCGCTCGTACGCGCGGTTGCCCTCCAGGAGGGCGGCCGCTGCTTCCTCGTCGTCTGCATCGACCCCGGCCTGCTCTCCGCGAGACATGTTGGCCTCGGTCGAGCCACCCTGTGCGCGCTCACCGATGCGCGGGTGGTGGGCCAGAGCTCCATCTACCTCTTGGCGCGTCCAGTCGACGTCGCTCGTGGCGGCGTACGACAGTGCCTCCTCCACGTTGGAGAACGGGCGCGCCTCGACGATGGATTCAACCCAGCGGGGGATGTCCGCGCAGGGGCGGATGAGATCCGCCGCGGCTTCGGCATCCAGCTGGTTGAACGCTGCAAGCGTCATTGCTTACCTTTCGGTTGATTTCACATTGCGGAAAGTAAATTCCGCTCTGTGTTATGAGTGAACCACCTTCTCGAGCCCGCGTCAACCACGAGTTCGGATTCGGGACACTTCGTCCCCCTCCGCCGCCCCGTCGGCGAACCGGGCGAGGCCCTACTGTGGACCCGTCCCCGGTCGCGACGTTGCGACGCGGGAGCGGGGCCGGTTGACCGGCGCGCGCATGCGCGCGCCGACGACCTCAGACGAAGACTACGACCAACCAGACGGGGGAAGCCCATGAGCGAAGCGCAGACGACCCGAGACGCGGCCGCGGAGGCCACCGCGCCGACCGCATCCGGCGACCCCGCCCCGCGAGCCGACGGTCGCGGACGCACGGCGGTCATCACGGGAGCGGGCTCGGGGATCGGCCGGGCCACCGCGCTCGAGCTCGCCGCCCGCGGCTGGTCCGTCGCCCTGCTCGGCCGTCGACCCGAGCCCCTCGAGGAGGTCGCCGAGGCCGCCCGGGGGCTCGGCGCGCGCACCCTCGTCGCCCCGACCGACATCACCTCGGAGGAGGCCGTGGAGGCCGCCTTCCGGGCCGTCGTCGACGGCCTCGGCCGGGTCGACCTGCTCTTCAACAACGCCGGCACGTTCGGCAGCGCGGGACGGGTCGACGAGCTGGATGCGGCGGTCTGGCGCGACGTCGTCGAGGTCAACCTCACGGGCAGCTTCCTGTGCGCAGCAGCCGCCTTCCGGGTCATGCGGGAGCAGTCGCCGCAGGGCGGCCGCATCCTCAACAACGGCTCGGTCTCCGCGCACCGCCCGCGCCCGCGCTCGGTCGCCTACACGGCGACGAAGCACGCGATGACGGGCCTCACGCGCTCGATCGCCCTCGACGGTCGCGCCTTCGGCATCACCTGCGGCCAGATCGACATCGGCAACACGGCGACCGACCTCCTGGCCAGCCTCGGGGCGCACACGGGCGCGCTGCAGGCGGACGGCTCGCTGCGGGTCGAGCCGAGCTTCCCGGTCGCGGATGCGGCGCGCATGATCGCCGACGTCGCGAGCCTGCCGCCGAGCGCGACCGTGCACGAGCTCGTCATCACGGCCGCGGGCATGCCCTTCGACGGCCGCGGCTAGCCGGCAGCCGGATCCATTTCCCGGTTTCGCCCCTTCTGCAACCCGCAGAAGGGCCGAAACCGGGAGATGGACCACTGCCGTGAGCGGGTCGGCGGATCATCGGACGGCCCGGACCGCGGACACGAAACGCACCGCATCCCCAGCAGCTGGGATGCGGTGCGCTCTCGTTCGGTCGTGCCCCTCTCCTACTGTCGAGGACTACACGCCGAGCTCTTCACGCAGTCGACGCACGTGACCCTCGGGGTCGACGCGGTACTGCGAGAGTTCGATACGGCCGTCTTCGCCGATCACGAAGGTCGAGCGCAGCGCGCCGACGATCGTGTTGCCGTTCACGACCTTCTCCCCCCACGAGCCCCACTCCTTGGCAACGGCGTTGCCGGGGTCGCTGAGCAGCGGGAAGTCGAGCTTATCCTCAGCCGCGAACTCGCGGAGCTTCGCCACGTCGTCGCCGGAGATGCCGACGACTCCGTAGCCCGCGCCCTGCAGCGAGGCGAGGTTGTCCCGGAAGTCGCAGGCCTCGGTCGTGCAGCCGGGGGTGAAGGCGGCGGGGTAGAAGTAGACGATGGTGCGACGCCCCGAGAAGTCGGCGAGCGTCTTCTGCTCGCCGTTGGCGTCGCTGAGCGCGAACGCGGGAGCGGAGTCGCCGACCTTGAGCTCCGGGCCGATGTCATCCGTCATGGGCATCCTCCAAGTAACGCGACGGTGCGTCCCACATGCTTCCGCATGCCGGAACACTTCTTCTGTGTTCTGGAAATAGCGTAGCGCGAGTGGTGCCCGGCCGCAAGACCGCGCCGGGACCGCCTCGGAGCTGCCGGGCGCGAACCCAGAGTAGGCGCCGAGACGCGCGAACGGCCACCCCGATGCAGGGGCGGCCGTTCGGCACGGGCGATCCGGAGCGGATCGCGATCAGTTGAAGAGCTTGAGGCCGAGCTTCTCGCTCATCTCGCGCAGCACGCGCCGGGCGTCCTCGCGCGAGGCGTTCACGGTCACTCCGTAGACGAAGGGCAGCATCTCCTTGAGCTTCGGCTCCCACTCCCCCTTCTTGTCGGGGAAGCAGCGGTCGAGCACGTCGATCATGACCGACACCGCCACCGTGGCGCCGGGCGAGGCGCCGAGGAGCCCGGCGATCGAGCCGTCGGCCTTCGCGATCACCTCGGTGCCCATCTGCAGGATGCCGCCGCGCTCGCGATCCTTCTTCATGACCTGCACGCGCTGGCCGGCCGTGATGAGCTCCCAGTCCTTCAGCTCCGCCTCGGGGAAGAAGGCGCGCAGCTCCTGGAACTTCTTGCCGCGCGAGGCGAGCACCTGGCCGACCAGGTAGGTCACGAGGTCGAAGTTGTCGCGCGCGACGGCGAGCATCGGCAGGATGTTGTGGAAGCGCAGCGAGGCGAAGAGGTCGAGGTACGAGCCGAACTTGAGGTACTTCGGCGAGAAGCCCGCGTAGGGGCCGAACATGAGGTACTTCTTGCCGTTCACGATGCGCGTGTCGAGGTGCGGCACCGACATCGGCGGGGCGCCCACGGAGGCCTTCCCATAGACCTTGGCCTCGTGCTTCTCGACCACTGCGGGGTTGTCCGTGCGCAGGAACTGGCCGGAGATGGGGAAGCCGCCGTAGCCGCGGATCTCGGGGATGCGGGCCTTCTGCAGCAGCGTGAGCGCCCGACCGCCGGCGCCGACGAACACGAAGCGCGCGCGGATGAGCTGCTTGCGGCCGCGGTCGGCGCCCGAGCGCTTCTTCGTGGTGACCTGCCACACGCCGTCGCGCTGCTGACGCAGGCCGATGACGTCGGTGCCGAGCTCGAGCTCGCCGCCGCGCTCGACCACGCCGTCGACGAGCATCTTCGTCAGCGCGCCGAAGTCGACGTCGGTGCCGGACGGCGTGAAGGTGGCGGCGATCTTCTCGCTCTTGTCGCGGCCGACCACGAGCGAGGGCGCCCACTCGGCGATCTTCGCCGGATCGTCGCTGAACTCCATGAGGCGGAAGACCGGCTCCTTGCTGAGCATCTCCCAGCGTCGCTTGAGGTAGGCGACGTTCTCCTCGCCGCGCACGAAGGTCATGTGCGGCATGGTGTTGATGAACTTCGAGGGCTCGGGCAGCTCGTCGGCCTGCACGAGGTGCGACCAGAACGCCCGCGACTCGTGGTACTGCTGGTTGATCTGGAGCGCCTTGTCGGGCGTCATCCGCCCGTTCTTCTCGGGCGTGTAGTTCAGCTCGCAGTGGGCCGCATGCCCCGTGCCCGCGTTGTTCCAGGGATTGGAGCTCTCGAGCGCCAGCTCGTCGAGGCGCTCGATGACCTTGATGCTCCAGCTCGGCTCGAGTCGGCTGAGCAGCGCGCCGATCGTGGCGCTCATGATGCCGCCGCCGATGAGTACGACGTCGTAGGTCTTCCGCGAGTTCGTCACCGGATCATCCTAAGCCGGTTCACAGGAGGGTCGCCCGTCCCCGCGCACATGGCTCCCGGTTCGCGCAGTGCATCTGCACAGGGCGGACCGGGGCGCTCGGCCGCCGGGCGGCCTTCCTCGCCCACCCGTCCGCTTCATGAGATCGGCCCTTCTGCGAGGTGCAGAAGGGCCGAAATCCGAAGCTGGACGCGGAGCTAGGCAGTGCGCGCCGCGGCGACGAGCTCGGCGATCTGCACGGCGTTGAGCGCCGCGCCCTTGCGCAGGTTGTCGTTGCTCACGAAGAGCACGAGGCCGCGCTTGCCGGGAGCCGACTGGTCCTGACGGATGCGGCCGACGAAGCTCGCGTCGTTGCCCGCCGCATCCAGCGGGTTGGGCACGTCGGCGACCGCGACGCCGGGTGCGTCGGCGAGCAGCTCGTAGGCGCGCTCGGGCGTGAGGTCGCGCGCGAACTCCGCGTTGATCGACAGCGAGTGGCCGGTGAAGACCGGTACGCGCACGCAGGTGCCCGAGACGAGCAGCTCCGGCAGGCCGAGGATCTTGCGCGACTCGTTGCGGAGCTTCTGCTCCTCGTCGGTCTCCAGCGAGCCGTCGTCGACGAGGTTGCCGGCGAGCGGCACCACGTTGAAGGCGATGTTCTTGACGTACTTGACGGGCTCGGGCAGCTCGACCGAGCGGCCGTCGTGCACGAGGCCGAGCAGCTTCTCCTCGCCCTGCTCGGTCGCGGCGATCGTCTGGCCGGAGAGTTCGCTCGCGCCCGCGAGGCCCGAGCCGCTCGTGGCCTGGTAGGTCGAGACGATGAGGCGCTCGAGGCCGGCCTCGTCGTTCAGCACCTTGAGGATGGGCATGGCGGCCATCGTCGTGCAGTTGGGGTTCGCGATGATGCCCTTGGGCGGGTTCGCGATCTGCTCGGGGTTGACCTCCGAGACGACCAGCGGCACCTCGGGGTGACCGCGCCACGCGCTCGAGTTGTCGATCACGATCGCGCCCGCGGCGGCGAAGCGCTCGGCCTGCGCCTTCGAGGTCGCGCCGCCCGCCGAGAAGAGGGCGATGTCGATGCCGTCGAGGTCGGCCGTGGCGACGTCCTCGACCACGATCTCCTCGCCGCGCCAGGGCAGGGTCTTGCCCGCCGAGCGCGCCGACGCGAAGAAGCGGATCGTCCCGACCGGGAAGTCGCGCTCGTCGAGGAGGCGGCGCATGACGGCGCCGACCTGGCCGGTGGCGCCGACGACGGCCACGGTGAACTTCTGCTGCTCGCTCATATGCTCGCTCTCTGCCTGCTTCGAATCCTGTTGCCCGCTGCTCCGGATGCCCGGGCTAGCGACCCGTGCCCGCGTAGACGACGGCGTCCGAGTCGCCGTCGAGGCCGAAGGCCGTATGCACGACGCGCGTGGCCTCGGTGACGATGTCGGCCCGCACGATGATCGAGATGCGGATCTCCGACGTCGAGATCATGTCGATGTTGATGCCGGCGTCCTTGAGCGCCGTGAACAGCTGCGCCGAGACGCCGCTGTTCGTGCGCATGCCCGAGCCGACGAGCGAGATCTTGCCGATGTTGTCGTCGAGGCGGAGGTCGCCGTAGCCGATCGAGTCGCTCGCCGCGCGCAGCACGTCGAGCACGGGGCCGGCGGAGTTCTTGGGAAGCGTGAAGGAGATGTCGGTGACGCCCGTGCCCACCTCGGACACGTTCTGCACGATCATGTCGATGTTCGCGCCCTGCTCCGCGACGAGGGTGAAGATCTCGGCGGCCTTGCCGGGGACGTCGGGGACGCCCGCGATCGTGATCTTCGCCTGGCTCAGGTCGTGGGCGACGCCCGCGATCATCGGTTCTTCCACTTCGAACTCCTCTGCCCGGTCGGGGTTGTAGACGATGGTCCCCTCGTTGTCGGAGAACGAGGAGCGGACGTGGAGCGTCACGCCCTGGCGACGCGCGTACTCGACGGCGCGGATGTGGAGCACCTTGGCGCCCGAGCCGGCGAGCTCCAGCATCTCCTCGCTCGAGACGTGGTGGAGCTTGTGCGCCTTGGGCACGACGCGCGGGTCGGCCGTGAAGACGCCGTCGACGTCGCTGTAGATCTCGCACAGGTCGGCGTCGAGCGCGGCGGCGAGCGCGACGGCGGTCGTGTCGGAGCCGCCCCGGCCGAGCGTCGTGATGTCCCGGGAGTCGCGGTTGAAGCCCTGGAAGCCGGCCACGATGGCGATCGCGCCCTCGTCGAGTGCCTCGCGCACGCGGACGGGGGTGACGTCGACGATGCGGGCGTCGCCGTGCGTGGCATCCGTGATCATGCCCGCCTGGCTGCCCGTGTAGGAGCGGGCGTCGTGGCCCAGCGCCTTGATCGCCATGGCGAGCAGCGCCATCGAGACCCGCTCGCCCGTCGTCACGAGCATGTCGAACTCGCGTGGGTCGGGCTTGGGCGAGACCTCGTGCGCGAGGTCGATGAGCTCGTCGGTCGTGTCGCCCATGGCCGAGACGGCGACGACGACGTCGTTGCCCGCCTGCTTCGCGGCCACGATGCGCCGAGCGACGCGCTTGATGCTCTCCGCGTCGGCGACGGAGGAGCCGCCGTACTTCTGGACGATGAGACTCACGTAACCCGTCTCCTGCTCTCTTGGCTGCGGCGCCGCGTCCGCGCGCGACGCCGAAGGGTCATTCTACGTGGAGCGGGAAGCGGCACCCTGCGCCGTGCGACGCCCGGTGTCGCGGGCGACGCGCCGGACCGGAGTCCGGGCGGCGGTCCGGTCCCAGCGCCCAACTCTGGCGATCCGGCGCAGGCGACGCGAATAGGGGCGCACCGACGTCAGATCGCCAGAGTTTGGCGAAGCAGACCGGGTAAGGAAGACGGGCCGGGGCGGCTAGCCCTCGGCGCCCGGTTCGGGCCAGGCCGAGGGCGGGGCGGATGCCGGGCGGGCGCCCCGGGCGGACGCGGGCGCCGGTGCGGCGTCCGGCGTGACGGCCCCCGGGGCGCGACCGGGGCCGCCGAGCACGCGACGGCCCGAGAACGCACGGCCCAGCGTGACCTCGTCGGCGTACTCGAGGTCGCCCCCGACCGGCAGGCCGGAGGCGAGCCGCGTGACGCTCACGCCGATGCTGGAGAGCAGGCGGCTCAGATAGCTCGCCGTGGCGTCGCCCTCGACGTTGGGATCGGTGGCGATGACGATCTCCTGCACCTCGCCCGACTCGAGCCGCTGCAGGAGCGCGCGGATGTTGAGCTGGTCGGGGCCGATGCCGTTGATGGGCGAGATCGCGCCGCCGAGCACGTGGTACAGGCCGCCGAACTCGCGGGTGCGCTCGATCGCGGCGACGTCCTTCGGCTCCTCGACGACGCAGATGATCGTGCGGTCGCGCCGGGCGTCGCGGCAGATGCCGCACTCCTCCCCCTCGCTCACGTTGCCGCAGATGACGCAGAAGCGGACCTTCTCGCGCACCTCGGTGAGGATGCGGGCGAGCCGCGAGACGTCGAAGCTGCGCGTCTGCACGATGTGGAACGCGATGCGCTGCGCCGACTTCGGGCCCACGCCCGGCAGCCGGCCGAGCTCGTCGATGAGGTCCTGGACGATGCCCTCGTACATGGCCTAGTAGCCCTCGCTTTCGGGAGGCGGCGGTGCGCCGAAGTAGTCCGGAGGAACGTCGTCGGCGGGCGGCGCCTCGTCATCGGACGGATAGCCGGCGGCGGAGTCTCCACCGGTCCCGCTCGCGGCGGGATGGAGGGAGAGCGGCTCCTCCTCGATGACGTCCTCGCCGATGAACCGCGCACCGAGCAGCTCCCGCACGACGGCCTCGCCATAGCGCTGGATGCCGTCGGCGAAGGTGCGCTGCGAGGCGCGCTCGGCGGCCTCGCGCGCGGCCTGCTCGGCGCGCTCCTCGGCGAGGCGGCGCTCCTCCGCCTCGCGGGCGAGCGCCTCGGTGTCGACGGGCGCGGCGCCGAGCGAGCGGACGGCCGCGAAGAGGTCGGGCACGGGCTTTCGGGCGGGCGTCTCGCCGGCGTCGCTCGACTCGGCCGGCCGGGGCGGGGCGGGGACCTGCGCCGAGGACGCCTCGGACTCGACGCCGGGGGCCGTCTCCGATGCCGTCTCGGGCCCGGCCTCGACGACGGGCGCCGAGGCGGATGCGGCGGCATCCCGCGCCGGAGCGGCGGGAGCCGACGACTCCGCGGCGTCGGCCGGATGGGCGGCGGGGGCCGGCCGGGGGCCCTCGGGGACGCGGTCGGACGCCGAGCCGGCGGGAGAAGCCGTGGCCGGTGCGACCGCATCGGAGACCGCCGCGGACGTGTCCGCGCCCGACGCGCTCACCGGAGTGCCGGTCGCCGACTCGTCGTCGGCCGGCGCCCACGGATCACGCTCCGGCGCGACCGAGCGCGAGCTGGAGCCGGAGCCGCCTGCCAGTGCGGCACGATCCGAGTCGGACGCGCCGGCGTTCGCGGTCGCGGGACCGGCGGACGGCCCGGGCCCCGTCGCCTCGCCCGGGCCGGAAACGGCGCCAGCGGCGGGCGTCGCCGAAGGGCCGTCCTCGGGGGCGCGGCGGCCCGTTCCCCCGGGTCCGTTCGAGAGGGCGTCGACGGCTGCCGGTCCAGGTGCAGGCACGGCCGCGTCGATCGAGGCGGTGTCGACCCGCGTCGGACCGTCCGAAGCGGCATCCGACTCGGCATCCGATGCGCGTCGGGTGGCGTCGTCCGCAGCCGGCGCCGCGCTGCCGGGTGCTCCGGCGCCGGCGCGCTCGTCGATCGGACGACCGGCTGCGTCACGGGTGGACGGCTCCCCCGGCATCGCTCCGTCGGCGGCGGACGCACCGGCAGGCGCCTCGGCGGCAGCGGCCTGCGCACCGGATCGCGTGTCGGAGCCCTCGGCATCGGCGGCGTCCAGGTCGGGAGCCGTCTCGGCGCGCGCGCCTCCCGCGCCGGCCGTGCCGTCGCCGGCATCCGTCGTCGGGCCCGCTCCCCCGGCGGCGGCGGGGGTCGCTGCGTCGGGCCACGCCGAGCCGGGGCCGTCGGACTGCTGCCGGGGCGGCTGCGGCTCGCCTGCCGGGCGCACGGCCTGCGGCGCCTCGGGCACGTTGAGCACGCGCGGCTGGAATTTGATCGTCACGCCGAGCACGGCGCGCACCGCCTCGCGGACGACCTCGTGCGGGGCGGGCGCGCCCTTCACGCTCGTCTTGAACTGGTCGAGCACGGCACGCCCCGGCACCTCGAAGAGCAGCACGTCGTCGCGGTAGTCGAGGGGGCGGATCGACTGCGCCACCGACCACGCGGGCGCGCCGCCGAGCTCGCGGATGCGGCCGAGGATCGTCGGCCAGGCATCGCGGAACCGGGCGAACGTCACCGGCCCGTCGGTTCGGCCCGGGGCGACGGACGAGCCGGCCGCATTCGAGACGCCCGCCGCGCGCGGGTCATCGGCACCGGCCGACGCCGATGCGTTCCGTCCGGCCCGGCCGGGCGTCGCCGAGCCGGCGCCCGGCACGGGCATGCCCCACTCGGCCGCTGCGGCCGCGGCGACGTCGGAGACGGGCCGCCCGTCGGATTCCCCACCGGAGGGAGCGGTCGCGTCGGCATCCGCGCGCGGAGTCGAGGTCGGAGCCGCGCTGGCCGAGGCCTGCCTCGAGGCCGGCGAAGCCTGCTCGGGGGCGGCGCCGGCGTCCGGCGCGGAGCCCAGGCCGCGCGGGCCCGGCGGCGTCGAGGCGATCTCCGGCCGCTCGGCCGCCCGGGCCGGAGCGTCGGGTCGTGCGCCGATCGAACCGGCTCCGCCCTCGCTCCGGGCGGCTGCTCGCTCCTCCGCCGGTCGCGCCGCGACGACGGGACCCGCGGCCGCGGCGGGACGCGCACCGACCGCATCCTGCGCGATCGCGGCCTGCGCCGAGGACGCGACGGGGGTCGGCGCGCCTCCCGCCGCGTCGAACGCCGTCGACTCGAACGTCGACCGCGAGGCGACGAGCACGCGCGCCGCGAGGAGCTCGAGGTGCAGCCGCGGCGAGGTGACCCCCGAGAGCTCCGTGAGGGTCTCGTTGACGAGGTCGGCGATGCCCGTGAGCGCCGCCGGCGTGAAGCGCTTCGACTGCTGCACGAGGTGGTCGACGTCGTCCGGGCTCATGCCGCGCAGCACGGCGCCCGCGCCGGGCCCGGTGGCGCGCGCGATGATGAGGTCGCGCAGCCGCTCGAGCAGGTCCTCCACGAAGCGGCGCGGATCCTGCCCGGACTGCACGACGCCGTCGATCGCGCGGTAGGTTGCGTCGGCGTCGGCGTCGGCGAAGGCGTCGACCGTCGCGTCGAGGAGCGCCTGGTCGGTGAAGCCGAGCAGCGCCGCGGCGCGGTCGTAGCGCACGTGCTCGTCCTCCGAGCCGGCGATGATCTGGTCGAGCAGCGAGAGCGTGTCGCGCGCCGAGCCGCCGCCCGCCCGCACGACGAGCGGCAGCACGCCCGCATCCACCTCCACGTGCTCGCTGCGGCACAGGCCCTCGACGTACTCGAGCATGAGCGCGGGGGCGATGAGCCGGAAGGGGTAGTGGTGCGTGCGCGAGCGGATCGTGCCGATGACCTTCTCGGGCTCGGTCGTCGCGAACACGAAGCGCACGTGCTCCGGCGGCTCCTCGACGACCTTGAGCAGGGCGTTGAAGCCCGCGGCCGTCACCATGTGGGCCTCGTCGATGATGAAGACCTTGTAGCGGTCGCGGCTCGGCGCGAGCAGCGCCCGCTCGCGCAGGTCGCGCGCGTCGTCGACGCCGCCGTGGCTGGCGGCGTCGATCTCGACGACGTCGAGCGAGCCGGGGCCGCCGGTGGAGAGCTCGACGCAGCTGGGGCACACGCCGCACGGCTTGTCGGTGGGGCCCTCGGCGCAGTTCAGGCAGCGGGCGAGGATGCGGGCGGAGCTCGTCTTGCCGCATCCGCGAGGACCGGAGAAGAGGTAGGCGTGGTTGACGCGCCCCGTGCGGAGGGCGGTCATGAGCGGTTCCGTCACCTGAGACTGGCCGATCATGTCGGCGAAATCGTCTGGCCGGTAGCGGCGGTACAGGGCGGTAGCCATGGATTCCATCCTAGAAGCGGCCACCGACATCGACCGCGGCGGGGCCCTCCGCAGCGCGCTCGGCGGCGCGCCCTCCGCGAACACGCCGGGCTCCGCCGCATCTATTTCCTGGTTTCGGCCCGTCTGCACTGGGCAGACGGGCCGAAACCAGGAAATGGATGCAATGGGGGCGGCGTCGGCCTCAGCCGCGCGTCGCCAGCGCCGCCGCCACGGCCGGCTCGTCCTCCAGGAAGCGCGGCCGGCACACGAACCAGCCGCCGACGAGCGTGAACGCCATCGTGCCCACGAGCGCCAGCAGCGGCGCCGTCCACGACCCCGTCGCGGTGTGCAGCAGGCCCATGCCGACCGGCCCGATGGAGGCGATGGCGTAGGCCGTGCCCTGCCCGAAGCCCGAGAGGGCGGCCGAGCCGGCGCTCGTGCGGGTGCGCAGGTTCATGATCGTGAGCACGAGGGGGAAGATGTTCAGCCCGAGCGCGATGAGCGAGATCCACAGCAGCGGCGCGGCGAGCGGCGCCGCGAGCAGCCCGATCATGCCCGCCCCGTAGATGAGCGCGATCGTCACGACGAGCACGTACGGCTGCCTCACCCGCACCGTCAGCACGGGCACGACGAACGCGCCGACGAGCGCCCACACGCTGATCAGCGCGACCATGTTCGCACCGAACCCGAGCGTCTCGCCGTAATCGACGAAGATGCGCGGCACCCAGGTGAACAGCGAGTAGCTGGAGAGCGCGTTCATCGCGAGCAGGAGCGCCACGCCCCAGCCGATCGGGGAGCGCAGCATGGCCGAGAACGGCACGTGCCGCTCGGATGCCGGCAGCTCGGTGTCGACCTCGAGCGCCGCGAGCGTGATGGGGCCCGTCGCCGGGTCGTGCCGGTCGAAGGAGGCGCGGGCCGCCTCGTCCTCGGCGGCGGCGAGCTCGCGCTCGGCTCGCGTGCGGCGGCGCACGATCCCCCACTGCACGCCCCATACGACCGCCGCGAGCGCGATCGGGATCGCCCACACGCCCGCGCCCTCGCGCCAGCTGAAGACGGCCGCGAGCCCGGCCGCGACGATCGGCGAGATGATCGCGCCGACCTGCATGGCCGAGGTGTACATGCCGGTGACGACGCCGATGCGCCGCGGGAAGTAGCGCTTCACGACGGGAATGAGCACGACGTTGCCGAAGCCGAGGCCGGCGACGGCGGCGATCATCGTGACGATCAGCGCGGGCAGCGAGTCGCTGAAGGAGCGCAGCACGATGCCGGCGGTCGAGACGATCGCGCCGAGGAAGAGCACGAGCTCCTGGCTGAGGCCGCGCAGCACCCGGTTCGAGGCGAACGCCGTGACGCTGAACACGGCGGTCGGGATGGCGCCGATGATGCCCGCCCCGGCGTCCGAGAAGCCGATGTCGGTGCGGACGAGCTCGAGCACGGGCGTGAAACCGGAGATCGCGGTGCGCAGGTTGAAGGCGAAGAGGGCGATCGCGATGAGGGCGAAGACCGGGCCGCCGGGCACGCGGCGCGGAACCGGGCCGCTCGGGTTCGAAGGGTTCCTGGGTCTGGTCTCGTCGTTCTCGCGGCTCACTGAAACAGCCTAGACCTCGGGCGTCGTCTCATGTCGCAGGGTGCGTGTCCGGTTCCCAGCGCACCTCGCGCCCGCTTTCTCGCCGCTCCCGCTCATCTCCCTCTATTCCGTTTCCTGGTTTCGGCCCTTCTGCACCCTGCAGAAGGGCCGAGACCAGGAGATGGATGCGGGACCGGGCGTACGTCGACCGCCGCCGCGGCTACGCCCCGATCACGTCGAGCGTCTGCTGCGCGATCTCGAGCTCCTCGTTCGTCGGCACGACGAGTACGGCCGTGCGAGAGGACTCGGTCGAGATGCGGCGCGCCTCCCGGGCCCGCTCGGCGTTGCGCCCGGCATCCAGCTCGATGCCCAGCCATTCGAACCCGGCGACCGTCGCCTCGCGCACCGGCGCCGAGTTCTCGCCCACGCCCGCGGTGAAGACGACCGCGTCGGCGCCGCCGAGCAGCCCCAGGTAGGCGCCGAGGTAGTGGCGCAGCCGGTGCACGTAGACGTCGAACGCCGTGGCCGCGGCCTCGTCGCCCGCGTCGCGGCGGGCGAGCACGTCGCGCATGTCGTTCGAGCCGGCGAGCCCGAGCAGGCCCGAACGCCGGTTGAGCAGGTCGTCCAGCTCGGCGATGTCGAGGCCGGCCTGCCGGTGCAGGTGGGCGAGCACGGCGGGGTCGAGGTCGCCGGAGCGCGTGCCCATGACGAGCCCCTCGAGGGGCGTCATGCCCATGCTCGTCTCGACCGAGCGGCCGCCGGCGACGGCGCACATGCTCGCGCCGTTGCCGATGTGCAGCACCACGATCCGCGACTCCTCGAGCGGGATGCCGAGGAACTCGGCCGCGCGCCGCGAGACGTACTGGTGGCTCGTGCCGTGGAAGCCGTACTTGCGCACGCGGAACCGCTCGGCGATGTCGCGGTCGATGGCGTACAGCGATGAGGCGTCGCTCATCGTCGTGTGGAAGGCGGTGTCGAAGACGGCCGTGTGCGGCACATCGGGGAACACGTGCCGGGCCGCCCGGATGCCGGCGAGGTTGGCCGGGTTGTGCAGCGGCGCGAGCGGGATGAGGTCCTCGATGTTCCGCTCCACGTCGTCGTCGATGACGACCGTGCCGAGGAAGCGGCGCCCGCCGTGCACGACGCGGTGCCCGATGGCGATCGGCGGGTGCACCTCGAGCGAGGGGCCGTGCTCGGCGAACGCCCTGAGCATGGCGTCGAAGGCGGCCTCGTGGTCGGGCAGCACGGCCTCGCGGGTCGCCTTCTCGGCGCCCGTCGCCTCGTGGGCGATGGAGGAGGTGCCGAGGCCGATGCGGTCGATGAGGCCGGTCGCGAGCACCTCGCCCGAGGCCATGTCGAGCAGCTGGTACTTGAGCGACGAGGAGCCCGAGTTGATGACGAGGACGATGCGGCGGTCCCGGGCGCCCGAAGGCCCTGCGAGCTCGGTGGTGTGCGCGGCGGTCATGGGCTCAGCCCTCCTGGGCCTGGATCGCCGTGATGGCGACGGTGTTGACGATGTCGGAGACGAGCGCTCCGCGGGAGAGGTCGTTGATGGGCTTGGCGAGGCCCTGCAGCACGGGGCCCACGGCGAGGCCGCCGGAGACGCGCTGCACCGCCTTGTACGTGTTGTTGCCCGTGTTGAGGTCGGGGAAGATGAACACCGTCGCGCGGCCGGCGACCTCGCTGCCGGGCATCTTCTTCGTCGCGACGGCCATGTCGGTGGCGGCGTCGTACTGGATGGGGCCCTCGACGAGGAGGTCGGGGCGTCGCTCGTGCACGAGGCGCGTCGCCTCGCGCACCTTGTCGACGTCGGCGCCCGAGCCCGACTCCCCCGTCGAGTAGGACAGCATCGCGATGCGCGGCTCGATGCCGAACTGGGCGGCCGTCTCGGCGGAGGAGATCGCGATGTCGGCGAGCTGCTCGGCCGTCGGATCGGGGTTGACGGCGCAGTCGCCGTAGACGAGCACGCGGTCCGCGAGCGCCATCAGGAAGACGCTCGAGACGATGCCCGTGCCGGGCTTCGTCTTGACGATCTCGAACCCGGGCCGGATCGTGTGCGCCGTGGTGTGCGCGGCACCCGAGACCATGCCGTCGGCGAGGCCGAGGTGCACCATCATGGTGCCGAAGTAGCTGACGTCCTGGACGCGCTCGGCGGCCGCATCCACCGTCATGCCCTTGTGGGCGCGCAGCCGCGCGTACTCCTCGGCGAAGCGGGCCACGAGGGCGGGGTCGTGCGGGCTCAGCACGTCCGCGGCGCTGATGTCGGCGCCGATCGCGGCGGCGCGGGCGCGCACCTCGCTCTCCTCGCCGAGGATCGTCAGGTCGGCGACGTTGCGGGTCAGCAGCGTGCTCGCGGCCTTGAGGATGCGGTCGTCGCTTCCTTCGGGCAGCACGATGCGCTTGCGCGAGGAGCGGGCGCGCTCGAGCAGGCCGTACTCGAACATCATGGGCGTGACCACGTTCGACCGCTCCACGTCGAGGAAGGCGCGGATCTGCCCGCGTCGCACGTGCGTCTCGAAGGTCGACAGGGCGAGGTCCACCTTGCGCCGGGCGCCCGAGGAGAGGCGGCCGCGCACGTCGTG
>Ga0153917_1000726_pt1 | contig 18136 bp, 18 predicted proteins | sample TSFL001MetaG_FD_104695 | JGI IMG/M metagenome (GOLD analysis project Ga0153917, IMG submission 104695) | Attine ant fungus gardens microbial communities from Florida, USA - TSFL001 MetaG | ecosystem: Host-associated > Fungi > Mycelium > Unclassified | place: USA: Florida, Paynes Creek Historic... | reverse complement strand
GCGGTCGCCGGCGCGTCCGCGTTCGACGCGTCCTCCGCCCTGGCGACCGGCGCGCCCTCGGCGAGACGGTGGGCGGACGCGCTGAGCGGCGCCCCGGCCGCCGCGAGACGCGCGGCCACCTCGCGCAGCTCGTCCTCGTTGGGCACCAGATGCGCGACCTGCTCGATCGCCGCGCGGATGTCGGCCACGCGGACGGGGTCCAGGTGCTCCTCGTCGACGTAGCGGATCACCTCGCCGTACTCGGCCTCGCTCAGCGTTCGGCGCAGCAGCGCGAGCAGCGGTACGTAGTCCTTCGTCGGCACCCCTTCCGGGTAGCCGGCGCGCAGCCAGCCGAGGATGCGGGCGACGATCCCCTCGCTCACGAGTCCGCTCCGCTCCGGGCGGCGTCGCGGCTGCGCTCGTAGCGCAGGAGCACGAGGTCGTCGGCCGGCAGCGCGTGCAGGAGTCGCATGCTCCGGGGCGCCGCCTCGGCGCCCGAGCCGCGGGAGATGCGCGGGGCGGCGCCCGCCTCGAGGGTCGGCGCGATGCTCAGGCACATCTCGTCGACCGCATCCGCCTCGATGAGCGAGCCGAAGAGCGAGGGGCCGCCCTCGCACAGCAGCTGCCGCACGCCCGCCGCCTCCAGCCCGGCGCGCATGCGCGCCGGGTCGACGGCGTCCTCGCCGCAGACGAGCACGTCGGCGACGGCCGCGAGCCGCTCCGCCCGCTCGGCAGGAGCCTCGGCGGTGGTGACGATCGCCGGGCGCACGGGCGCGTCGGCGAAGAGCGCGCTCGTCGGGTCGAGGTCGAGTCGGCCCGACGCGATCACCAGCCGAGGATGCGGGGGCAGGCCGTGCGCCTCGCGCCAGGCCGCGGACTCGTCGGAGACGCGCAGTCCGCCGTAGCCCTCGGCCCGGAGGGTTCCCGCCCCGACCAGCACGGCGTCGGCGAGGCGGCGCAGGATCTCGAAGACGGCCTGGTCCGCCGGGTGCTCGAACCCGCCGCTCAGGCCGTCCCGGGTGGCGGCCCCGTCGATGCTCGAGATGAAGTTGACGCGCAGGCGCCACGCCTCGCGGTCGGTCACCCCGTAGCGTTCGAGGAGCTCGGCGGGCTCGGGCTGGTCTGGCATTCGATCGTCCCTTTCAGTCGTTCACTGCGGGGAGTTCCCCCGTCGGCTCCGCCGCATACGGGAAGCCGGTCCCGTCAGCGTGTCGCGGACTCGGCGCCGACGTCGATGTTGTGCCGGAGGTAGGCGGGGGCGCGCAGGCCCAGGATCGTCTCCGTCATGCGCACGGCGTCGACGGTCTCGCGCACGTTGTGGGTGCGCACGATGCGCGCGCCCTGCTGCACGCACAGCACCGTCGCCGCGAGCGTCCCGGCGACGCGGTCGCCGCGCTCGCGGTCGAGGGTCTCGCCCACGAAGTCCTTGTTCGACAGCGCGACCAGCAGCGGCAGGCCGAGGTCGGCGATGGGCGCGAGGCGGCGGCACAGCTCGAGCGTGTGCAGCGTGTTCTTGTTCAGGTCGTGGCCCGGGTCGATGAGGATGCGCTCGTCGGGCACGCCGGCCGCGCGGACGGCCTCGACGCGCTCGCGCAGGTAGTCGCCGACCTCGCGCACCACGTCGTCGTAGCGCGGCGCGCGGTGATGCGTGAACGGCTTCGCGATCGAGTGGGCGACGACGACGTGGGCGCGCTCGGCTGCCACCACCGCGAGCAGCTCCTCGTCGCGCAGGCCGTTCGTGTCGTTGATCAGGTCGGCCCCGGCATCCAGCGCGGCGGCGGCGACCGCGCCCCGCGTCGTGTCGATCGAGATGACGGCGTCGGTGCGCGCCCGGATGCGCTCGACGAGCGGCACGACGCGGTCGGCCTCCTCGGCAGCGCTCACCGGCGGCACGTCGGGGGAGAAGGGGACGCCGCCGATGTCGAGGATGTCGGCGCCGGCCTCCACCGCCGCGATCGCCGCGTCGACGGCGCGGTCGAGCGCGAAGGTCGCGCCTCGGTCGTAGAAGGAGTCGGGGGTGCGGTTGATGATCGCCATGATCGCCGTGCGCCGGTCGAAGTCGAACTCGCGCGCGCCGATGCGCCGCCGCGCCGCCCGAATGCGGGGCAGATGGGTCGCCGGGCCGCCCTCTCCCGCCGGTGACGCCCCGCGGGCGCCCGGAGCGACGATCGAGCCGATCGAGCCGGCGGAGGTCTCGGCGGCGGGGGTCTCGATGGCGTTCGTCACGAGCGCCATCCTCTCACCGCGGCCTGCGCCGCCGCGGGGAGCGCGGTCGTGGGCGGCGCGTCCGGCCCGGTACTCCCGGGGGAGTACCGGCCGCGCCTCCGGGGGCGGGATGCCCGTGTCGGATGCCGCGGATAGCATCGCCGCATGCGGCCCGAGACCCTCGACACGGATGCCGCGGCCGTGCGCCGCGGGCGCCTGTCGACGTGGATCCCGGTCGCGGTCGTCGCGGTCGTGCAGCTGTGGATCGCGGCCGTGCTCGCGCGGGAGTCGGGCGCGCCGCTCGCGGTGGACGTCGCCCGGCTCGTGCTCGCGCCCGTCACGGCGCTGGCGCTCGCGTTCCGCCGCTCGCATCCGCGCGCGGTCGTCCTCCTCCTGGGCGTCGTCGTGCTCGCCGACTTCGCGGCCTGGCTGCCCGCCGTGACGCCGCTCGGCCGCGACGAGATCGACCTCGCCGCGGTCCGGTGGGCGTCTCGGCACGACCTGCCCGAGCAGTGGCGGGGGCCGTGGACGGCGTGGGCGTCCTCGTCGGCGCCGCGGCTCGTCGCCCCCCTGCTGCCGGCGTTCCTCGTCGCGATCGCCAGCGCGTCCCTGCGCGGCCTGCGCGCGTGGCCGATGGGCGCGGCCGCCGTCGTGTGGCTCGGGGTCGTCGCGGGCGGCTCCCTCGCCGGGCTCGACGTGACGATCCCGCGGGCGGTCGGCCTGACCGTGCTGCTCGCCGCGGCGCTCCTCGTCGGCACCGCCGCGCACGCCCGGGGCGCCGCCCGCCGCGCGCGAGTCGAGGCGGCGGTCGCGCAGCGGGAGCGCGCCGCGCGCGACGAGCGCACGCGCATCGCCCGCGAGCTGCACGACGTGCTCGGCCACTCGCTCTCGCAGATCAGCGTGCAGGCGGGCGTCGGGCTGCACCTGCTCGACCGTGACGTCGAGCAGGCGCGATCCGCCCTCGCCAGCATCCGCGAGCTCAGCCGCGGCGGCCTCGACGAGGTGCGCGGCGTGCTCGGCATCCTGCGCTCCGACGAGACCGGCGGCGATGCCGCGCTCGCGCCCCAGCCGGGCATCGCGCGCATCCGCGAGCTCGCGCAGCGCGCGGGTGCTGACGCCGGCGGCGGCGCGGTCGGTCCGGTCGGCGCCTCGGGCCCGCTCGCCGTGACGGTCGAGATCGATCCGCGCGCGCTCGAGCACGAACCGCCGGCCCACGTCGACCTCGCCGCCTACCGGATCGTGCAGGAGGCGCTCACGAACGTCGAGCGGCACGCGCGCGCCTCGTCGGCGCGCGCGACCGTCGCGATCGTCGGCGCCGCGCTCGTGGTCACGATCGACGACGACGGCCAGGGGCTGCGCGGGCGGGAGCCGGGCAACGGCATCCTGGGCATGCGCGAGCGGGCCGCGGCGCTCGGCGGCGGGCTCGAGGTCGGGCGCTCGCCCCGGGGCGGGGTGCGCGTCCGCGCCGTGCTGCCGTGGCCGGGCGCGCCTGGCTCGGGCGGCGCCGCGCGCGCCGACGCCGGCGCGACCCCCGGCCCGAACCCCGTCGCCCCCGCGGCGACCGACCCACGAGAGAGAGGCGACCCCGCATGATCCGAGTCGCGATCGCCGACGACCACTCGCTCGTGCGCGCGGGCTTCACGGCGCTGCTCGACGCCGAGCCCGACATCGAGGTCGCCGTGCAGGCCTCGACCGGCGCCGAGCTGCTCGACGGCATCCGCCGCACCCCCGTCGACGTCGTGCTCACCGACATCCGGATGCCCGACGGCGACGGCCTCTGGGCGACCGAGGCGATCATGGCCGACCCGGCGCTCGCCGGCATCCGCGTCGTCATCGTGACGACCTTCGGCCTCGACGACTACGTCGTCCGGGCCGTGCGCGCGGGCGCGAGCGGCTTCCTGCTCAAGGACACCGATCCCGTCGATCTCATCCGCGCGGTGCGCGTGGTCGCGGCCGGCGAGGCGCTGCTGTCGCCCAGCGTCACCCGCGTGCTCCTCGAGCGCATGGCGGTCGGGCTGCGGGAGGCCGACACCTCGGCGCTCGAGACGCTCACCGAGCGCGAGCGCGAGGTGCTGCGGCTGGTCGGGCTGGGCCTCACGAACGACGAGATCGCCGCCGAGCTCGTCATGAGCCCGCTCACGGCCAAGACCCACGTCTCGCGCATCATGGCGAAGGCGCACGCCCGCGACCGGGTGCATCTCGTCGTGCTCGCCTACGAGTCGGGGCTCGTGCAGCCGGGCTGGCGGTAGCGGTCGGCGGCGTCGACGGCGCTCAGACGCCCGCCCGCCAGCATCCTTCGAGGTGGTCGTCGACCATGCCCGCGGACTGCATGAGCGCGTACATCGTCGTGGGGCCGACGAACCGGAACCCGAGTCGGCGCAGGGCCTTGCTCATCGCCTCGGACTCCGGTGTGACGGCGGGGACGTCCGCCATGGCGCGCGGCCGGGGCCGGACCGTCGTCGGCGCGAACGACCAGAGCAGCTCGTCGAGCGCCCCCGCGGGCAGGTCGCGGACGAGCGCGGCGTTGGCGATCGTCGCCTCGATCTTGGCGCGGTTGCGCACGATGCCGGCGTCGCCCAGCAGTCGCGCCACGTCGTCCTCGCCGAACGCCGCGACCGTCGCGGGGTCGAACCCCTTGAACGCCTCGCGGAACCTCGGGCGCTTGCGCAGGATCGTGATCCAGCTCAGCCCCGCCTGGAACCCCTCCAGCGCGAGCTTCTCGAACAGGGACCGGTCGCCGTGCAGCGGTCGCCCCCACTCCTCGTCGTGGTAGCGGCGGTACTCGGGGTCGTCGCCGACCCAGGCGCAGCGGGCGACGTCGTCGGATGCGGTGGTGATCGCGGTCATGCGCTCACGGTAGCGACGACCGCCGACATCGGCACCGGACGCGTCGTGTACTGCGTGCGAAGTAGCCGAGGTGTCTCCGGCGGGCAGATTCGCGGGGGAGGCGCTCGTCCGACCATGGAGGCAGCCATCGACCGCACCGCAATCCAGGGAGGCTCCCATGTACGGTCCGCACGCCGCAGCCGGCTTTCATCCGCTCTTTCTCATCTTCCCGATCCTCGGGTTCATCGTCTTCGTGCTCGTCGTCGTCTTCGTGACGATGGGGGCGCGGCGGCGCATGCGCTTCTGGGCGGCGCGCGACCGTCGCATGAACGACGGCGCGCTGCTGGCCGAGCGCACGCTCGCCGAGCGCTTCGCCAAGGGCGACATCGACGAGACCGAGTACCGCGCCCGCCTCGAGGTGCTCCGCGCCAATCGCGCCCCCGACGACGTCTGGCACGGGCCGGGCCCGGTCGCCCCGCCCCGCCCGTAGCCGACCGCGCGCACTGCGCGGAGACGAGGATGGACCCGATTTCCCCCTTCGGCACCGTGCCGAAGGGGGAAATCGGGTCCATCCTCGCGCGCCGGTCCTACTGGCCGGCGAGCACCGCGCGCACGGCGCGCTCGATGATGTCGAGGCCGCGCTCGAGCTCCTCCTCGGTCACCGTGAGCGGGGGCAGCAGCTTGACGACCTCGTCGTCGGGGCCGCTCGTCTCGAGCAGCAGCCCGCCCTCGAAGCAGGCGCGGGTGACGTCGCCGGCGAGCTTGCCGGTCTCGAACTCCAGGCCGCGGGCGAGGCCGCGGCCCTTGGAGATGAGCCCGTGCGCCTCGTGCTCGGCGATGATCCTCGCGAAGCGGGCGGCGATGATCTCGCCCTTGGCGATGGTCGACTTCTCCAGCGCGTCGTCCGACCAGTAGAGGCGCAGCGTCTCGGCGGCGGTCGCGAAGGCCGGACCGATGCCGCGGAAGGTGCCGTTGTGCTCGGCGGGCTTCCAGACGTCGAGCTCCTTGCGGAACAGCGTGAGCGCCATCGGGAAGCCGAAGCCCGAGATCGACTTCGAGAGCACGACGATGTCGGGGGAGAGGCCGAACTCCTCGAAGGAGAAGAAGCCGCCCGTGCGGCCGCAGCCCATCTGCACGTCGTCGACGATGAACAGGATGTCGTGGCGCTTGCAGATCGCCTGCAGCTCGTGCAGCCACTCGGAGCTCGCCGCGTTGATGCCGCCCTCGCCCTGCACCGTCTCGACGATGACGGCGGCGGGCTTGTCGAGGCCGCTCGAGGGGTCGTTCAGCTGGTGCTCGAACACGCGCAGCGCCGCCGATCCCGCGATGCCGGCGTAGCCGTCGAAGGGGAGCACGCTCGAGTTCGCGAGGGGGATGCCCGCACCGGCGCGCTTCTTCGCGTTGCCCGTGACGGCGAGGCCGCCGAGGGTCATGCCGTGGAAGGAGTCGGTGAAGTGCACGATGCTCGTGCGCTTCGTGACCTTGCGCGCGAGCTTGAGCGCCGCCTCGACCGCCGTCGTGCCGGCGGGACCGGGGAACATGACCTTGTAGTGGAGGCCGCGCGGCTCGAGGATCAGCTTCGCGAACGTCTCCAGGAAGTCGTTGCGCGTCGTCGTGAACATGTCGAGCGAGTGGATGAGGCGGTCGTTCACGAGGTGGTCGATCGCCACCTCCTTGAGCGCCGGGTTGTTGTGCCCGTAGTTGAGCGCGCCCGCGCCCGCGAAGAAGTCGAGGTACTCGACGCCGTCGGCATCCGTGATGACCGTGCCCGACGCGCGGTCGAAGACGGTCGGCCACGACCGCGAGTAGCTGCGGACTTCGGATTCGAGTTCAGTGGTGGAGAGGGTTGCCGTCACCCGTTCAGGGTAACGGCCCGCGCCCGGGAGCAGGGAGCGCCGCGGCGGCGGACGGGCCGGTCGACGCGGGCCGGTCGCCCGGCCGCCGCCGGCTTCGGTGCCGGTTGGCGCGCCGGACCGGGACATTCGGCGCACCGCCCGGGCGCCGAGGCGCCGAATCGTCTCGATCGCACAGCCGCCGGGGCGAATGGATGAGGTTTTGTTGAAGTCGTGACACAACATTGTGGTCACGGCGTAGCATGCAGCTCGACGGACTCAATACGATGGCGGGATTCGCGCGACGGCGCGGCCCGCGGTCGCAGAGCCGGCACGCGCGCCACAGCGCACCTCACAACGACGTAAGGACAACCATGCGTAAGTCGTTCCTCGGCGCCGTCGGCATCGCCGCCGCGAGCGTCCTCCTCTTCGCCGGATGCGCGGGCGGCGGCACGCCCACCTCGACGGGCGCCACGGGCGGAGGCGCCAAGGCCTCGTACAAGATCGGCATCTCCCAGTTCGTCCAGCACCCCGCGCTCGACGCGGCGGCCGAGGGCTTCCAGGCCGCCTTCAAGGACGCCGGCATCGACGCCACCTTCGACATCCAGAACGCCAACGCCGACCAGGCCACCGCGACCTCGATCTCGCAGAAGTTCGCCTCGAGCGACGTCGACCTCGTGCTCGCCATCGCGACCCCGGCCGCTCAGGCCGCCGCGAACGCGATCGCCGACAAGCCCGTCCTCTTCACGGCCGTGACCGACCCCGTGTCGGCCGAGCTCGTCAAGTCGCAGGAGGCTCCCGGCGGCAACGTCACCGGCACGAGCGACATGAACCCCGTCGCCGACCAGATCGCGCTCATCCAGGAGTTCCTGCCCAACGCCAAGACCGTCGGCATCATCTACAGCTCCGGCGAGGTGAACTCCGAGGTGCAGGTCGCCGCCGCCAAGGCGGCCGCGACGGCCAAGGGCCTGACGATCAAGGAGGCGACCGTCACCACCTCGGCCGACGTCGCCACCGCGGCCGCCGGCCTCGGCCAGGTCGACGCGATCTACATCCCCACCGACAACCGCGTCACCGAGGGCTTCGAGTCGGTCGTGCAGTACGCCGAGGCGAACAAGGTGCCCCTGTTCGGCGCCGAGGTCAACCAGGTGAACCGCGGCGCGATCGCCACGCTCGGCCTCGACTACTACAAGCTCGGCCACCAGACGGGCGAGATGGCCATCAAGATCCTGAAGGACGGCGCCGACCCGGCGACGCTCGCGGTCGAGACGCAGTCGCAGTTCGACCTCGTGATCAACGAGCAGGCCGCCGCCGCACAGGGCGTCACGATCCCCGAGTCGGTCAAGGCGCGCGCCGTCAAGCCGACCGCATCGGCCACCGCCACCAGCTAGCGGCCACGGGCGGCGCCGAGCCTCGACGACTCGACCACTCGGCGCCGCCCGCCGAACGAACGGACATCCGGGGATGCCGTGCCCCGCGCAAGGCGCACGGCATCCCCGACCCGTTCCCACCTTCTCCCAACGACGAGAGAACCCAACATGATCGGCACCCTCGAACTCGGCCTGCTCTACGCGGTCATGGCGCTCGGCGTCTACCTCACGTTCCGCGTGCTCAACTTCCCCGACCTCACCGTCGACGGCAGCTTCACCACGGGCGGCGCCGTCGCCGCCATCCTCATCATCAACGGCGTCCCGCCCGTCATCGCGACCCTCGCGGCCTGCGTCGCCGGGGCCCTCGCAGGCGTCATCACCGGCCTGCTCTACACCAAGGGCAAGATCGACGGCCTCCTCGCCGGCATCCTCACGATGATCGCGCTGTGGTCGATCAACCTGCGCATCATGGGCAAGTCGAACCTGCCGCTGCTGCGCACCGACACGCTGTTCACGCCGCTCAAGGACGCCGGCATCCTCGGCACCTTCGGCTCCGTGCTCATCATCCTGGCGGGCGTCGTGGTGCTCAAGCTCCTCGTCGACTGGTTCCTCTCCACCGACCTCGGCCTCGCCATCCAGGCGACGGGCAACAACGAGCAGATGATCCGCTCGTTCGGCGTCAACACCGACCGGATGACGATCCTCACGCTCGCCCTCTCGAACGCCTTCGTCGCCGGCTGCGGCGCCCTCATCTCCCAGTACCAGGGCTTCGCCGACATCTCGATGGGCATCGGCCTCATCCTCGTCGGCCTGGCCTCGGTCATCATCGGCCAGGCGATCTTCGGCCACCGCACCGTGTTCCTCGCCACCATCGGCGTGATCGTCGGCGCTGTGCTCTACCGCATCGTCATCTTCCTGGCGATCTCCGCGGGCCTCGACCCCAACGACATGAAGTTCATCTCGGCCGTGCTCGTCGTCGCGGCGCTGCTCATCCCCCGCTGGGGCCTCTTCAAGCGCTTCCAGCGTCGACGCCACGGCGCCCCTGCCGTGTCCGACGCGACGGCCGCGGTCGCCACGGCCGCCGCCGGCGTCGCCGAGTCCGCAGGAAAGGGCAAGTAGGCCATGCTGCAGATCACCGACATCAAGAAGACCTTCTTCCCGGGCACGATCAACGAGCGCATCGCGCTCGCGGGCGTCTCGCTCACCCTCGAGGACGGCGACTTCGTCACCGTCATCGGCTCGAACGGCGCCGGCAAGTCGACGCTGCTCAACGCCATCGCGGGCCGCTTCCAGGTCGACTCGGGCGCCATCGACATCGACGGGAAGAGCATCCGCCGACTGCCCGACCACGCGCGGGCGCAGTACGTCGGCCGCGTCTTCCAGGACCCGATGGCCGGCACCGCCCCCGACCTCACGATCGAGCAGAACCTCGCCCTGGCGCTGCGCCGCGGCCAGCCGCGCGGGCTCGCGATGGGCGTCTCGAACGCCCGGCGCGAGGTCTTCCGCGAGGCGCTCGAGAAGCTCGACCTGGGGCTCGAGAACCGGCTCAAGACGCTCGTCGGCCTCCTCTCGGGCGGTCAGCGGCAGGCGCTGTCGCTGCTCATGGCCAGCTACACCCACCCGCGCATCCTGCTGCTCGACGAGCACACCGCGGCGCTCGACCCCGCCCGCGCCGACCACGTGACGGCGCTCACCGAGCAGGTCGTCGCCGAGGGGAGCCTCACCACGCTCATGGTCACCCACAACATGGCGCAGGCCATCCGGGTGGGCAACCGGCTCATCATGATGCACGAGGGCCGGATCATCCTCGAACTGGATGCCGAGCAGAAGCGCCGGGCGACCGTCGAGCAGCTCCTCGGCGAGTTCGCCAAGATCAAGGGCGCGGTCGTCGACGACCGCACCATGCTGCAGTAGCCGCCCTGCGGTCCCCGCAGCAGCACGGAGAGAGGGAACCGCGGTTCCGGTCGTGCTCGCCGCGCGGACCGCGTACGGTTGACGGGATGACTTCGATGGATGCCGAGGGCGACGCGCACTCGGCCGGGCAGCGCGCACCGCTCCCGGCCGGGGAGCCGCCCTCGGCATCCGCCGCGCCGCCCTCGGCCCTTCCCGCCGTCGGCGCCGACGGCCTCGCGGGCATCGCGGCGCCGACGCTCGCCCCCGTCGGCGTGCGCTCGAAACGCGCCCGCTTCCTCGAGGCCGTCGCCTGGGGAGCGCTCTTCTTCGGTCTCGCCGGCGTGCCCTGCGTGTACCCCACCATGATTCTCACGCTCATGCTCGTGAACGTGCGGCTCGTGCTCTTCGGCGAGACGCCCCTCGATCCGGGCATCGAGGGCGTGGAGTTCCACCTCGTGTTCAGCCTCGTCGTGTCGGTGGTCATCGTCGCCATCGCGCTCGGCCTCTCCTGGGTCGTCGCGCAGTACCGCCGCCTGTCGCTGCCGACCATGCTCGTGGCCGGCTACCTGGTGGGCGTCGTGCCCTTCTTCGCGCTCGTTCCGCTGCTGTCGGCCTGAGCGGGCTGCGGCTGGAGCACCTGGCAGCCGTCGCCCGCGCGTCGGCTGGTACGGTGCACGCAACGCTCAGCGATGAGCGTCCGCTCGGCCGATCCGAACCGTCGGACGGCCCCGCCCCCACCGGAGGATCCGCCCACCATGACGACGTGGCACATTCGCGACTATCAGCCGGGAGACCTCGACGGTCTCCTCCTGCTCTGGGACCAGCACCGGAGGGAGCAGGCGGAGCCCGTCTACTCGCTCGGCGAGGTCATCGCCTCCACCCGAAAGGACGTGGCCGTCGTCGCGGTCGAGGCAGGCACCGAGAAGGTCGTCGGCGTCGGCGTCGCCCGCGCCGCCCACGACCAGGGCTGGGTGGTCTTCTTCGCCACCGACGAGGGCTGGCGCCGCCACGGCATCGGCGGCTCCGTGCTCGACGCGCTGGAGCAGCGGCTCGCCGCCCTCGGCATCCAGCGGGTGTCGATCCTCGTGCCCGACGAGCACGAGAACGTCGGCGCGCTCACCAAGTCGGGCTTCGCCGACAAGCGGCACGTGCGCTACTTCGAGCGCAACGTGCGCGTGCGCCATCAGGAGATGCTCACCCTGCGCGAGCTCGGCGGCCGCATCCTCGACGGCCACCGCTGGGACGCCATCGGCGGCATGCAGCGGGAGAAGGCGGTGCTCGAGCAGCGGCTCGTGCTGCCGCTCTCCGACCCCGCCCTGGCCGAGCGCTACGGCGTCGAGCCGCCCCGCGCGATCGTGCTCTTCGGCCCTCCCGGAACGGGCAAGACGACCTTCGCGAAGGGCATCGCGTCCCGGCTCGAATGGCCCTTCGTCGAGGTCTTCCCCTCGCGCCTGGCCGCCTCGCCCGGCGGCCTCGCCGGCGAGCTGCGCGAGACCTTCGACCGCATCGCCGAGCTCGACCACGCGGTCGTCTTCATCGACGAGGTCGAGGAGATCGCCTCCCACCGCGGCGGCGAGCCGCCCTCGCCCACCCAGGGCGTCACGAACGAGCTGCTCAAGATCATCCCCGCGTTCCGCGAGAAGCCCGGGCGTCTGCTCATCTGCGCGACCAACTTCATCCGCGCGCTCGACCACGCGTTCCTGCGCCACGGCCGCTTCGACTACGTCATCCCCATCGGCCTGCCGGACGACGAGGCGCGCCGGGCGATCTGGAGCCGCTACGTGCCCGAGCAGGTGGCGGCGCTCGTCGACGTCGAGCGGCTGGTCGACAAGACCGACGGCTACTCGCCCGCCGATATCGAGTTCGCCGCCCGCAAGGCCTCGCAGGTGGCGCTCGAGCGCGCCGTCGAGGCGCGCGCGGCCGGCGTCGCCGCGCCGGAGGGGCCGTCGACGGAGGACTTCCTGGAGGCGATCGCGGCGACCCGCACGACCGTGTCGGCCGAGGTCGCCCGCGAGTTCGAGGTGGACATCACGACGCTCGCCCGGGTGTAGTCCCCGCCACCGCATCCAGCTCCATTTCATGGTTTCGGCCCTTCTGCAGCCGCCGCCTGCAGAAGGGCCGAAACCATGAAACGGAACTGAAACCGGGGTGCTCAGCCCTGCTGGAACGGGGAGGCGGCGAGGGTGCCGTCGAGGCGGAGGCGGTCGACGGCCTCCGCGGCGGCGGACTCGGCCGGCTGGTCCGCGCTCACCGTGAAGCCGGGCTCGTCGGCCTGCAGGGGCTCGAGCGCCGCGAACTGCGAGTCGAGCAGCGCCGCCGGCATGAAGTGGCCGAGCCGCTTGCCGAGCCGGTCGCCGAGCAGCTCCCGGCTGCCGTCGACGTGCACGAACACGACGCCCGGGCGGCCGATGCGCTCGCGGTAGGCGCGCTTGAGCGCCGAGCAGGTGACCACGCCCGGCCGTCCCGCCGCCTGGCGCTCGTCGATCCAGTCGCCGATGAGGTCGAGCCAGGGCCAGCGGTCCTCGTCGGTGAGGGGCGTGCCCGCCGCCATCTTGGCGACGTTGGATGCGGGGTGCAGGTCGTCGCCCTCCTGCATCTCCCAGCCGAGGTGGCCGGCGATGAGGGCCGCGACCGTGCTCTTGCCGGATCCGGAGACCCCCATGACGACGATGACCGGGGGAGTGCTGCGCTCGTTCATGTGCACCACGCTCTCAGACGATCAGGCTCAGGAGAAGGACCACGACGAGCCCCGACACCGAGATGAGGCACTCGAGGATCGTCCACGACTTGAGCGTCTGCCCGATGCTGAGACCGAAGTACTCCTTGATCAGCCAGAATCCCGCGTCGTTCACGTGCGAGAGGAAGACCGAGCCGGCGCCGATCGCGAGCACGAGGAGCGAAGTCGCGGCGGGCGACATGCCGAGGTCGGCCACGAGCGGCTGCAGGATGCCGGCGGCGGTGATCGTCGCGACCGTCGCCGAGCCCGTGGCGACGCGGATGAGCACGGCCACGAGCCAGGCGAAGAACAGCACGATCGGCAGTGCCGTGCCCACGTTGGAGATGGCGTGGGCGATGACCGTGCCGATCGTCGAGTCGACCAGCACCTGCTTGAAGCCGCCGCCGGCGCCCACGATGAGCAGGATGCCCGCGACGGGCGGCAGCGAGGAGCCGACCGACTCGGCGACGTCCTTGACGCTCATGCGCGCGCCGGTGCCGAGCACCACCATGCCGACGAGCACGGCGATGAGCAGCGCGACCATGGGCTTGCCGAGGAAGTCGATGACCGTCTTCCACGCCTCCGTGCTGCCCGGGGCGAGGATGTCGACGATCGCGGCGAGCAGCATGAGCGCGACGGGCAGCATGATGCTGAACAGCGTGGCGCCGAAGCCGGGGCGGGGCTTCTCATCGGCGGCCTCGCCGCGGTCCTCGGCGGTGAGGAAGAGCGCCGGCACCGGCACCTGGACCCATTTCGCCGCGAAGCGGGCGAAGAGCGGGCCGGCGATGACGATCGCGGGGATCGCGACGAGCACGCCGAACATGAGCGTCGTGCCGAGGTTCGCCTTGACCAGGTCGATGGCGGCCAGCGGGCCCGGGTGGGGCGGGACGAAGCCGTGCATGGCCGAGAGGCCCGCGAGCGTGGGGATCGCGATCTTCATGAGCGGCAGGCCGGAGCGGCGGGCGACCAGGATGATCACCGGCACGAGGAGCACGAGGCCGACCTCGAAGAACATGGGCAGGCCGATGACGGCGCCCACCGCCCCCATGATCCACGGCAGCGAGCGGTTGCTCGCCCGGGAGACCAGGGTGTCGACGATGCGGTCGGCCCCGCCCGAGTCGGCGAGGAGCTTGCCGTAGATGGCTCCGAGGGCGATCAGCACGCCGACGCCGCCCATCGTCGAGCCGAAGCCGCTCGAGAAGCTCGTCACCGTCTGCGTCGGCGAGATGCCGGCGACGAGGCCGGTGACGGTCGAGCCGATCACGAGGGACAGGAACGGGTGGAGCTTCGCCCAGGTGATGAGCACGACGATCGTCGCGATGCCGATGAGGGCGGCGAGGATCAGCACCCACTCGGGCGCGGTCGTGGCGGGCGGCTTGTCATCGGCCGCGAAGGCGATGAGGGAGGGGAGAAGCGTCGTCATTGACATGCCATGAACTTCCTCGATATGGCGGGTGTGTTGCATGGAGCATAGCAATATGCACGACATAATCAACACTCTTGTCGTCAATGACGGGCAAGTCGAGGTCGCGCTGCGCTGTTGTCGGCCATGGCGGCATAATGAGCCCATGGCAACCGAGGCGACGTCGCCCCCCGCTGAATCGCAGGTCTCGCACCGGCGGATCCTCCACGCCCTCGGGCGCGACATCGTCGACGGCCGGCTCGCGCCCGGCGAGCGCATCCTCACCGGCGAGGTGGCCGAGACGTTCGGCGCGTCCCGCTCGGCGATGCGCGAGGTCGTGCGCGTGCTGGAGTCGATGGGGCTCGTCGAGGTGCGCCGGCGCGCCGGGGTCGAGATCCTGCCCCGCGACCGGTGGAACGTCTACGACCCGGAGCTCATCCGCTGGCAGCTCGACGGGCCCGACCGGCTGCGGGTGCTGCACGAGCTCAGTCAGCTTCGCTCGACGGTGGAGCCGCTCGCCGCCCGCCTTGCCGCGACCGAGGCGTCGCCCGCGCAGACCGCGGTGCTCGTCGGCGAGGTCATGGGGATGGTCGCGCACGCGCACGAGGCGACGAGCGACGTGTACCTCGCGCACGACGTCGCGTTCCACACGGTGATCCTGCGCGCCTCGGGCAACCCCTACCTGGCCGGGCTCACCGATGTGGTCGCCGAGGTGCTGCGCGGCCGCACCTCGCACTCCCTGATGCCCGCGGCCGCCGATCCGGACGCGCTCCGCCTGCACCAGGACGTCGCCGCGCTCATCTCCCAGCACCGGCCCGAGGAGGCGGCGGCCGCCATGGCGGCGATCGTCACCGAGGCCGACCGCGCGGTGGGGGAGATCGCCGCCGCCTCGCCGGAGCCGGCCGTGGACGGCCCAGGCGCCGCTCAGCGATCGGGGTGACGAGAACGGCGGGCGGCGACTGTTTCGGCCGCCGTCCGCCGTCGAGACGGTCGGGCGCCCCGCGCGAGCGAAGGACGTCGCTGACTAGGGCCTGCGCTCGTTGCCGGGGCCGGCCTGCTCGCCGTCCTCGACCGCTTCGTCGGCCTCGTTCTCGTCATCGGCCGTCTCTTCGTCGGCGGCCTCCTCCTCGTCGATGTCGTTGTCGAGGTCCTCCTCGTCGAGCTCCTCCTCGATGGCGTCGATCCAGTCCTCGAGGAGCTCCTCGGCGTCCTCGTCGTCCTCGGCCTCGGCGATCTCGAGGGAGCCCTCGCCCCACAGACGGCTGGAGACGCGAACGCGGTCGTCGTCCTCGACGCCCTCGTGGGCGCGGGATTCGAACTCGTTGGCGAGGCGCGCCGCCTCCTCTTCGCTCTCGGCCTCCACGACCACGGCGGAGACGACCTCGTACTGCAGGAGAACGGCGTAGGTGGGCATGGCAGCTCCTTCGGAGACGGCGCCCGGACGGGCACACTGCCTGCGACGCTAGCGTGCGCCGGCGCCCCGCGACAACGGCATCCGGGTGATCGGGCGATGAACGACGGGTGGCCGGATGCGGGCGGTGAGCCCCCGCCGAACTGGGGCATCCGGCCTGACCGATCGTGCAGGCGGGTCGACATCGCAGTAGGCTGTCCCTCATGCATGTGGAGGACTCGTCGGCGCGCGCCGACGTCGGGCTCGCCGTGGCGCAGTACTCGCCCGGCACCGACGTCGAGGCGAACCTCGAGCGACTCCGCTCGGCGGCCGCCATCGCGGCCACCCGCGGCGCCGACCTCGTCGTCGCCCCCGAGTACGCCTCGTACTTCTCCGGTGCGCTCGGCCCCGACTTCGTCGAGCACGCCGAACCGCTCGACGGGTCCTTCGTGAACGCCGTGTGCGAGACCGCGAGCGACCTGGGCATCGCCATCGTCTTCGGCCTGGTCGCCGCCGACGAGGCCGACCCGGCTCGCTTCCGCAACCGGCTCGTCGCGGTCACGGCCGACGGCGAGATCGCCGCGACGTACGACAAGGTGCACCTCTACGACGCCTTCGGGTCGCGCGAGAGCGACTGGGTCGTCGCCGGCGAGCTCGACGCCCCCGCCACCTTCGTCGTGGGCGGCCTGCGCTTCGGCCTGCAGACCTGCTACGACCTGCGCTTCCCCGAGTCGACGCGCCGGCTCGCCGACGCCGACGTCGACGTGGTCGCGATCCCGGCGGAGTGGGTGCGCGGCCCGCTCAAGGAGCACCACTGGCGCACGCTCGCCATGGCCCGCGCGATCGAGAACACGGTCTACGTGGCCGCGGCCGACCAGTCGCCGCCCGTCGCCATCGGCAACAGCCTTATCGTCGACCCGCGCGGCACCGTGCTCGCGGGCCTCGGCGCGGGCGACGGCGTCGCGGTCGCGTGGGCGACGCGCGCCGAGATCGACGCCGTGCGCGCCGAGAACCCGGCGCTCAAGCTGCGCCGCTTCCAGGTCGTCGCGCGCGGCCTCGGCGCGTAGCGCGAGTCTCCTCGCCGCTTCGCGCGTCCTGCGCGCCGAACTCTGGAGATCTGCCGGGGGCGAGGCCTCATTCGGCCCAGTTCGGGCCGGATTCTCCAGAGTTCGGCGGAGGCGGGCGGGAGCGCGCAGCCCCGCGCCAGGATCAGCGGCGCAACTTCGGCGCGGCGGCGCGCAGACGGCGGGCGGCCTCGTCGAGCACGGCATCCGACTTGCAGAACGCGAAGCGGGCGAGCGAGCGGTACTGGCTCGCCGTCTCGCGGCTGCACAGCGCCGACACGGGGATCGCGGCGACGCCCGCCAGCTCGGGGAGCGCCAGGCACAGCTCCTGCGCGTTCCGCCAGCCGAGCGGCGCCGCGTCGGCCACGACGAAGTAGCCCGCCTCGGGCGCGCGCACCGCGAAGCCGACCTCGTCGAGCACGGCGAGCAGCCGGTCGCGCCGCGCCGCGAGCGCCCGGCGCTCCTCGTCGAAGCGGGAGGCCGGCAGCCGCAGCCCGACCGCCGTCGCCGGCTGGAAGGGGGCGCCGTTCACGTAGGTGAGGAACTGCTTGACCGTCTGCACGGCGAACACGAGGGGAGCGGGCCCCGTGATCCAGCCGATCTTCCAGCCCGTCGTGCTGAACGTCTTGCCCCCGGAGCCGATCGACAGGGTGCGGGTCGACGCCCCGGGGATGGAGGCGACAGGGACGTGCGGCTTCTCGAACGTGAGGTGCTCGTACACCTCGTCGGCGACGATGATCGCGTCGTGCCGCTGGGCGAGCTCGACGACGAGCTCCAGGTCGGCGCGGGACAGCACGACCCCGGTGGGGTTGTGCGGCGTGTTGACCAGGATGAGGCGGGTGCGGTCGGACACCGCGCGGCGCAGCTCCTCGTGGGGGAGCGCGAAGTCGGGCCCCTGCAGCGGCACGGTCACCAGGCGCGCGTCGGCGAGCTCCGCCAGGGCGCCGTACGCGTCGTAGTGCGGCTCGAGCACGACGACGTCCTCGCCCGGCTCGACGAGCGCCAGGATCGTCGCGGCGAGCGCCTCGGTCGCACCGGCGGTCACCAGCACCTCCGACTCCGGGTCGACCCGGATGCCGTAGTGCGCCTCGTGGTGCTCGGCGATCGCCCGGCGCAGGTCGAGGGTGCCGCGGGCCGGCGGGTACTGGTTGACCCCGTCGCGGATGGCGCGCACGGCGGCGTCGAGGATCTCCGCCGGCCCCTCGTAGTCCGGGAACCCCTGGCCGAGGTTCACCGCTCCCGTGCGGTTCGCGAGGTCGGTGATCTCGCCGAAGATGGTGGAGGCCACTTCGCCTGCCGGGGTGAGGAGGGATGCGCCGGCAGCGGCGCGCTTCCAGGGTCCGTCGAGTCGCATGCGCCAATCCTGGCATCCGGCCGGGTCGGCGGGGCCGCGACGGCGCGCCCCGGTCGCTGCCGCGACGACGCGGAGCCGTCAATTAGCATGCTGGGATGCGCCGAT
>Ga0153917_1000724_pt1 | contig 18254 bp, 12 predicted proteins | sample TSFL001MetaG_FD_104695 | JGI IMG/M metagenome (GOLD analysis project Ga0153917, IMG submission 104695) | Attine ant fungus gardens microbial communities from Florida, USA - TSFL001 MetaG | ecosystem: Host-associated > Fungi > Mycelium > Unclassified | place: USA: Florida, Paynes Creek Historic... | reverse complement strand
TCGATTTTCTCCTTAATTTGTTTTTCAATAGGAGAAAGTACAACCCAACTTTCACTTGTTTTGAAATCTGTTTGATGAGCATATTGTTCAAAATAAATGCTCATTTTCCAGTTATATTATATGTCTATATTTTATTTAGTCTATAAGTGTTTATTTTAAACCATTTTTGTATAAAAATTTATACAACATGATTTACGGATATATTAGAGTAAGCACTGATAAACAAACAGTAGAAAATCAACGATTTGAAATCAACCATTTTTGTGAGAAACAAGAAATTATTGTAAATCGCTGGATTGAGGAAACCATATCAGGTTCAAAACAAGTTGATGATCGAAAATTAGGAAAGCTTCTCAAAAAAATGAAAAAAGATGATATTCTTATTTGTTCAGAGTTGTCACGTCTTGGACGTAACCTATTAATGATTATGGGTGTTTTAAACGAATGCATGAATCGTGATATACAAGTTTGGACAATTAAAGATAATTATCGTTTAGGAAGTGATATTAACTCAAAAGTTTTAGCCTTTGCATTTGGGCTATCCGCAGAAATTGAACGGAATCTAATCTCACAGCGAACAAAAGAAGCTTTAGCACGTAAAAAAGCAGAAGGAGTTATTTTGGGTCGTCCTGTAGGAAGTAAGTCTGCTAAAACGAAATTAACAGGTCAGGAAAAAAAAATTAAAGAATTACTAGACAAAAATGTTTCCTACAGTGCAATAGGCCGAATATTAGGAGTACATAGATTAACTGTTACAAGTTTTGTAAAGAATAATGCAGAATTGATTAAGAATTGAAGATGAACATATACGAAATAATCAATTTGTAGTTTTTTTATTTGAGGTTAATGAGTTTTTGTTTTAACATTTTATACTTTTACAACAAACATTTTGATAATAATGATGAACTCATCTTGACTTTTTTCAATTGGTTACAAAATACTCTTTTTGTCCTCTTTCTCGCCTTTTTATTACTCCGTAGCGATACTATGCAGTACAAAAAAACTCTTCGAACAGAATAAAAATATTTATTTTTCACTACAATCAAAAAAGTCGAGACAAGTTAGATTAATAAAATAAAAAAAATATAATGTATAACATCCAAAAATAAAAAAAATGAGATTAGCCGCTTTGTTCATTGAAAACCATAAATACAAATTTGGAGGATATACCTTAAATTTTGGAGGTCATTTTTATTATGAAGTTAAATTTGGAGATGGTAATACTAGGATAACTAGAAATAAAAATAAAAATTTTATAGACAATTTTTTTGATGAGTATGGAACTGTTACTAACGTTTCTGCTATAGTTGGAAACAATGGTAGTGGAAAAACGTCTACAATATATGAGGCATTAAAAGTCTTGAATGAAAATGGTCAAAAAGGCATTGCCTTTTGGGAAGATAATCAATCTACTTTGATTAATCATTACAATACAAACCTTCCTCCTGTTATATTAGAAGGAGATTGGGAAACAAGTTTTAGATCGACAAATAAACAAGTTGGGACGATATATTATTCCCCTTATCTTGATCACAAATTAAGTGCGGTTGGGATTGATATTAGTGCTGATAGGTATTTAAGAGAAGATCTTGTAAATCTTGATTCAACTTATGACGCTAGCAATAAGGTAATTATTTCTGATAGATTGAAACGAGCGGATTATAAGAGGTTTATTGCTTTTCAAAAATCTGAGTTCTCGGAAAAAATTATAAAAAAATATGGATTATTCAATGATAACATGTACCGTGTTATGTTTACAAGACATAAAATTGATGTTAAAACAAACAACGATATTAATTTTGAAAATACACCAAAAGAATTCCAATCGTATTTGAATGATCTTTTTATACAAATTCGCAGGGAATATGAAGCTTTAAATAGATATACTTCTTCAAAAGAAGAGCTATATGAGTTAAATAAAAAACAATTTAAAAACCTTTTATTAATGGATGCTTTTTGCCTTTTAATAAAATTGATGGAAAGAAAGAACACTTTTCTTCTGGAAGGTCATTTTATTGATATAGAAAAGCGAAATGAATTTTTAAAAACAAATCCTGATGCTATAACAAAGTTAAAATATTGGTTAAATAATTATTATTATTCAAAAGGGAATAGACATCCTCTTCCTGATGAGGAGGTCGTTCAAATTTTAGACTTTTTATATTCTTATATCGACAGTTTGGTTTATTCTAAAAATGGTAATTACTTAAATTGGTCATCAAAATCACTTTTTTTTGATGAAGATAAGCTTAATGAGTTACTTGATCTTAATGAAGATTTATTAGTAGAATTAAACAAATATTATTCACAAAGAGATAGTGATAATACATATGAATTTAATTCTATTAGTGATTTACAACATTTTGTAAGCGTTGAGTTTGCAGACCGGAGATTAAGTTCAGGTGAAACGGCCTTATTAAATTTATATAGTCGAATATATGATTTTTTTTCAAGACATATTATTAACTATCAAATAATTAGAAAAGAAGATTATTATATTTTATTTCTTGATGAAGCAGATTTAGGATATCATCCTAAATGGAAGCGATCTTTTGTTAATTCAATAATAGAGTTTTCTAGTGATTTTTTTTCAAAGTTAAAAGTTAATATTCAAATTGTATTTACTTCTCATGACGCTATTTCATTAAGTGATATACCAAGTACAAATGTTATTTATCTACACACAAGCAGTCCAAAAAGAATATTAGATCAAGAAAGTGAATTAAGACCAAAGGCAACATTTGCGGCTAATGTAAATGATTTGTTGGCACAATCATTCTTTTTAGAAGAATTACTCATAGGCGATTTTGCAAATTCGAAAATTGAGTATGTTATAAGTTGGATAAATACTAATAGAAATAAAAAAGGAGATTTTAATAGAGAAGAATTTAATACTGTAAAAAAAATAATTAATATTATTGAAGAACCTGTATTGAGAAATAAATTGGCTGATATGTTAAGTGATGTTGAAATCGATGATCAATTTATTCAAAACATTATTTCAAAACAAACAGAATACTTAAGAAATATTTTAAAAAGAAATAGTAAATGATTTTTCTTGATCCATATGACCCTAGAATTTTAGATGCAAAACAACAGCATTTAGATATGTTATTACCAATTGTAAGAGATAGAGTTGCTACTCTTCCAAATGGAAATTTAAAAAACTTTTTGAATGAATTGAGGATTAATAGAATATTATCTGATTTACCTAATAACTTAGAGAATCATCATTTAGAATACTTAAATATTGTTCATGGGTTAAATGCTCAAGATTGGAAGGATTACTTAATTTCAAAAAGTTTACCATCTAAAAAGCGAAGCCCTGTTCAAAAAGTGTTAATTACTGATATAGAATTTAGAATTAAAGAATTGGAACCTATTTTTAAATATAGTGGTGATTTTGCAAAAAAAACAACTCCTTATTCAACTTATGATTTAGCTGAAAAATTAAATATTCACACTTGTACTTATTGTAATAGGATTTATACAAAGACAGTAGTGAATCCTTATAAAATAACAAGACCTGAATTTGATCATTGGTTTCCAAAAAGTACATACCCTTTATTAGCTTTATCATTCTATAATTTGATACCTAGTTGTCACATTTGTAACAGTAGTGTTAAATCTACAATTATAATGAATACAACTGATTATTTACATCCCTATATACCAGAAGATATAAATTATAAGTTCAGTTATTGGATAAAGAGTGTAAATAAATACTACTTTCATATAAAAAGATCGTTTCCATCCAAAGAGCATAACACAATTAAAGCTTTTAAAATTGAAGAGATTTATGAAGCTCATAGAGATGAGATTAATGATTTAGTAAGATTGAGAAAACTTTATTCTATTGATTATTTATTAAAACTTAAAAGTCTTTTGAGATCCGTTGATAGTAATGTTTCAATGGAAGAAATTTATAGGCTAGCTTTTGGTACTCATTATAATGAAGAAAATTTTTCTAAAAGACCTTTAAGTAAAATGAAAAAAGATATCTTAGAAGAATTGGGCATGATCTTAGAATAAAAAAAAATGCAAAACTCAGAAATCATAAAAATGGGATATGTTATTCAATCATTTTTTGAAAAAGAAAAACTGATTGATGTTAAACCTAAAGACTTAATGCCAATTTTAATTGAAAAAGGCTTCTTTAAAAAAGACCATCGAGATGGTTTGCCGTTGAGAGCAATTTTAAGAGACTTAGATCGCAGAGATGAATTGTATTTATTGCCACAAGTTAGAGCGGATCGAAAAGAAAAAAATGTGAGTTGGTTTTTTAACGAACTAAAAATATGACACAACAAGAAATAATAGAAGGTATTAAATTAGTATGTAGTACTTCAAAAACAATACAAAATTGTTATGAGAGTAAGCATAAATTAGTTGATGAGATTAATAATGCCAAAGATGAGGATATTGAAAAATGTTGGCAGTATTATAAAGACAGGAGTGGTGTTGTTGTAGATGTAAGAAAAGAACTTTTTAAACTAATTAGAGAGGGAAACAAGGTTACGGTAAAGCTTTTAGATGATTTAGTTTTAAAATATAAAGAAGGAAAGGAAAATCAATTTAGAGTTTATAAAAACTTTTATACTATTTTTTACCCTGCTATAACTTTATACGGTCACAACCCATTAAGAGAGTTTATTAAAAATTTTGAAAATAAACTTATCGTTGACTTAGAAATAGAAAATGAAGTTAAAACTACATCTTTCGATTTCCAAGGTGCTAGGCAACAAGGAAGCGATAGATACTGGCTCGCTATCTATAATAAAGAGCAACAAAATCAATCTACTGGTCTACAGTTTTTTATTGATTTTCACCATGGTAATATGTCTTATGGTGTCTACAAGCATGGTAATAGAGATTATTTAAAAGAGCGAGTAGTTGTTACACCAGAAACATTTAGTTATGATGATTTGTTGGTTTATTTTAAAACTGAAGTGAATGATTTAATAAATGATTTACCAAAATATGACAATATTACTTCTATTGATTTAGGTAGTCATAACCTATATAAAGTATCTCACGGTACTTTTAAAGCGAAAAATAAATCACATATTATTGAAAGTCTGAAAAAAAATAATTGGATTATTCTTCATGAAAACACTGGAAAAGATCAATCAAGATATTTCAAAGAAGATTTACATAAAGGTGATTATGTTTATATTACTTTAGGTTCAAAAGAATTAATAGGTATTGCAAAAATTATATCAGAAGGTTGGGATTATGTACCTAATGAAATTGTTGATAGTGATGGTTGGATGTATCGCGAAGTTGAATATATAAAAGCTCCCACTAGAAAAAGTCCTAAAGAGTTAAAAGATACCAGAAATATTTATCCTAGTGGTAATAGTACTTTGACAGAGATAAAATTTGGGCATTTAGAAGAGGCAAATGATAAACTGTTTAAGCCTTATTTTAATGTAGAGTTTTATAATTCAGAGATAGTAACAAATTTAGAAAACGATCAACAAAAACGAAATAATATTTTGAAGCCCTTAAACCAAATACTATACGGACCTCCTGGAACAGGGAAAACCTATAATACCATAAATAAAGCAGTTCAAATCGCTAATCCTCACTTCGAAGTAGATAAGTCGTTAAATAGTAATGAAAAAAGAAAGCTTATCAAAGACGAATATCACCGTTTGGTAGACGCTGGGCAAATTGTTTTTACCACTTTTCATCAAAGCATGACGTATGAAGATTTTATTGAAGGAATAAAGCCAGAAACGAAAAATGATTCTGTTATTTATAACATTAAAAATGGTCTTTTTAAAGAAATTGTAAATAAATCTCTTGACAATTGGAAAAAATCAACATCGGGAACCAAAGAAATAAAACCGTTTGACAAAGTTTTTCAATTATTGAAAGATGAGTGGGAAGAAAATCCTATGATTGAATTTCCTATGAAAAGAGAAGGAAATAATTTTAAGATTCTTGGATTTACTGATAACTCGATTAATTTTCTTAAAGCAAGTGGAACTAGTAATCATACGTTAAGTATTAATACGTTAAGAGATTTGTATTATGGAATAAGAGAGTTCCAGAATCAAGGTGTAGGAATTTATTACCCGTCTATAGTGGATAAATTAAATTCATATGATATTGATGTAGAAACAGATTTTATAAGTAGTGAAATTAAAAATTTTGTTCTAATCGTAGATGAAATAAACCGTGGAAATGTATCACAAATTTTTGGTGAATTAATCACATTAATCGAAGAAGATAAACGCTTAGGAAATGATGAAGCTATTGAAGTTGCTTTACCTTACAGTAAAGATAAATTCGGAGTTCCTTCTAATTTGTATATTATTGGTACTATGAATACAGCCGACCGAAGTGTTGAAGCTTTGGATACTGCACTTAGAAGACGTTTTGTTTTCGAAGAAATGCCTCCAAAGTATGATTTAGAAGGTTTGCAACAAGGGCTTTATGGTTTTAAAGCTGCTGAAATTCTACAAACTATTAATAAAAGGATAGAAAAATTGTTAGATCGAGATCATCAAATTGGTCATGCGTATTTCATCAACAAAAATGAAACGACAATTATAGATTCGTTTTACAAAAATATAATTCCATTATTGCAAGAATATTTCTTTGGAGATTACGGCAAAATTGGATTGGTTTTAGGGTCAGGATTTGTTGATGTTGATAAACAAGATCAACAAAATCAAACTAAATCAGTTTTTGCAAGTTTTGATTATGAGAATGCTCAAGATTTTGACGAGAAGAAATCTTTCAAAATTTTAGCCCTAAATGATAAAGACTTTAATTTTGAAAATGCAATTAAATTATTAATGAATCAATAGAATTTTGAATAAACAGAATCTTATTACCGTTTTTGAACATGAAAAACGTTTCTTCAATCTAAAAAATGATAAAGAAAAACAACTTCATGATGCCCTAGAAATTTATCATGGCGATTATACTCCGTTTTTTAAATTGATTAGAAACGGTGTACAATTCAATGAACATGTAGGAATTATTCAAATAGGCAAAACCACTATTGAAGTGTTACCTAAATCGGATAAGTCGGGTGAAGATAAATGGAGAAATTTGTTAATTGGAATGATAAAAACGGTTTGGGGGTTTGATGTAAAATCAACAGGATCGAGTTCGCTTAAATTAAAATCTAATTCAATTTTAGAGCTTTATTTTGAATTGTTTTTGTCTGAAGTTGAATACTTATTGCACAGAGGATTGGTTAAAAGATACCGTAAAAATGAAGGAAATCAGACTTCATTAAAAGGAGCTTTACAATTCTCAAAGCATATTTCCCAAAATCTAGTTCACAAAGAACGATTTTATGTAAAATATACGCAATATTCAAACGAGCATACAGTTCATAAAATCTTATTCAAAACGATAAAACTTTTAGCTCATATAAATTCAAATCCTTTATTAAAAGGAAGAATTGGTGCATTGACTTTAAATTTCCCTGAAATGAAAGAAATAAAAGTAAATGAATCTACTTTTAATAAAATTGTATTTGATCGAAAAAACCAACATTATCAAACAGCTTTAGAAATAGCTAAATTATTGCTTCTTAATTATCATCCTGATGTTTCTAAAGGAAGAAATGATGTGTTGGCTTTAATGTTTGATATGAATAATCTTTGGGAACAGTTTATTTTAGTGACTTTAAAAAGAAAGCTTAAGTCTCATCATGTATCCTCACAAATAAGTAAGAATTTTTGGAAACCAAATTCAGGATATTCATCTAAAATGCGGCCTGATATCATCCTAAAAAGTAAGAATTCTGATAAAAATTATGTTTTGGATACAAAATGGAAAAACCTGAATGGCTACAATCCATCACCAGAAGATCTTCGGCAAATGTATGTATATCACAGATTTTATCAAGCTAAAAAAGTAGCTCTTGTTTATCCTTCAGACGAGCATTCAATTATGACAGGAAATTATTACAGTTCAGAAGATCATTTAGAAATGTCCGAAAAGAAATGTAGCATCATACAAATTGCTGCTTCTAAAGAGATTAAGTTATGGCAATCAGATATAATACAACAAATTGAAGTATTGATTAGTTAGTTTTAGAAATCATTAGCAATAAATATCTATGAAAGTTAAGTTATTGCAATTTGCTGATAACAGCAACTTTATTTTAATCTATGAATTATATTTCGCTAAGTCAACTAAAAAAACACTCACTCTAGGACACAAGATAATTATAGAACTATCCCGCACTATTTTCAAATAGAATTTGAGTAGTTTTACAAATGAAATAAATACGTTATAAAAATTTAATATAAAATAAATGAGATCTGAAATTTGTACGTGTCAAGGCTTAAATAGTAATTGTAAAAAATGTTTTGGAAGTGGATTTATTTCTAATGAAACCACTAATAAATCTAAGAATAACAGAAAAGGAAAGAAAGAACAACCATTTGAATCGTTTTTGCCTGAAAATGTAGATCTATTATCAAAAAATGAGGTTGAAGGAATTGCAATAAAAATCATTGGAGATTTAGATCTAAAATCAAAAAAGCAGATGCAGATTTTAAATTCGATTCCTTTTAACACGACAACTTTTCGAAGAGATTTTGGTGATAAATTTGAATTACTTGGGCAAATAGAAGCTGAAAAACAACATTTAAGGAATGAACTTTTACTTCTTGATCAGGAAATTATACTAAAAAATTATAAAAGTAATTTCAGGTTTAAACATTTTTTATCTGATAAGGATCTTGACGTTACGTCAAATCGCCAGCTAAAAGAATTAATTCGTGCATACAAAAAATTAAAGAATAGCTAAAATATTTCAGGCTTTGTAATTTTAAAATATTTAGAAAGCATTTTGATTTTATGTACCGCTATTATACAACACTTTGCTTGTAATTACCTGGAAATCAAAAGATATAAGATATTATATCGGGAAATAAAAACGGGTTATATAATTAAAAAAAAGCTAAACAACAGCCTCCTGTACGGAGGCTGTTGTTTTATTTTAGGTTCTTTTGTTTTTAGCTGTTGATATGGCTCCTAAAAATGGTTAGGTGCTTTTGATACTATTAAGTGGTTAATAAGTTTCTTTTTCTGGAAGTGAATTAGTGTATACAGCTAACTTTATTATTTCCTTGCTGAATCTCATTCAAAATACCAATTAACTTAGCCTTCTCATTACTCTCATTAGTCTTAAACCGAAGAATAGGGAAGCTGTACTTATTAAGTATTTCATCCTTCATTTTATCCCGTTTGCTTTGAACGCTCCCTTCTTTATGAAACTCAAAACCATCTACTTCAATACCCAACACCGGGACTTTTCCCAGTTTGTTGTAAATAATAAAGTCCAAATGCGTTAGTGCGTTCCTGGCGTATTTTATTTCCGCATCGGTTAGTTTCGTAAAATCCCGGATCAGGTTTCTGATAGGAAAGTGCGTCAGCACACCGTATTTTAAAAATCGTTCTTCGCTTAATACCTCTTTAATCAGTCCGTACATCAGGTTCTCACTGTCGTATTCCGACACTTTGCCGGATTTCTGAATACTCTTGGTTCGCTGGTTCTCATAACCCTTGTACAGTAAATCAAATACCGAGTTTACTTCACTTTCAATAACCGAAAAGTTGTTGTATTCTATATACTGTATCAGGTCGGCAATGTTTCCGTCATTTCCGCTTTCGTTTCCGTTTACCACCAAAATCAGCTGTTCCTGCGCACGCGATACCGCAACGTTCAATCTGTTGGGGTTGTCTGTAAATTCCGAAATTTCATTGTCAACGGTCGATAGTATAATCACCTCATTCTCCCTGCCTTGAAACTTGTCTACCGTGTCTGCTTTTACAGTACTTCCTCTAAAAGCATGTTGCAGCGCATTCGTCTGGTTGCGGTAGGGGGTAACAATACCCAAATCGGTGTCGGTAAGCTGTTCTTTCACAATGATCTCTTGCCTGATAATATCTATCTGCCGCTGGTTCATCAGCTGTCGTGCGTGATTGCCCGCGGTGGTTTTATATACCATAAGCGGTTGCCGGTTATCGGTATATTCCGATAGCACAATCAGTTGGCTGTTGTAAAATTTCTGGTTACAGAATTCAATAATCTTAGGGTGGCAGCGGTAATGTTCCCTTAACAGTGTTTTAGGTAGTGCAGGAAACAGTTCCAGTAAAGCAGATAAAAGGCTGTTGCCGGAATAACGGTAAGCTTCCTTCAGTTTGTAGGTGCTGAAGATAATATCCGTTCTAAACTTTAAATCATTGGTAACCACATTGGGCAGTTGCTTTGTATCTCCCACAATTACCGCACGTTTGGCACAGGATAATGCCAGGGCTCCCGTTACCAGATCCACCTGCGACGATTCATCTATTATTACATAATCATACAGGACCTCTTTATCCAGACAGCGTTTTAATGAGTAAGTGGTACTCATAATTACCGGATAGTCGCTGATAAACTGGTTCGATTTACGATATAAGTCGGGTAGGGCGTAGGTCTCCCGTTTTTTATTGAAAAAGCTTTCGTACAGTGCAGCTTTAAGTAATTTCATTGCTACATCGGTATACTCTTTCATTTTTGCGTCGAACGAAAAATGCTGTAATGCTGCTTCTAACGTTGAAATGCTTTTTTCCAGTTCCGATATTTTAGCTGGATAATATTTTAACTGCAGATTCACAATCATCTCGTCGTACGAATTCATATAGAACGATTGATTTTTGATGCCGTACTTTATCCAGTAGATGAGTTTTTGTATAAAACCGATCGACGACTGTTTTTTAGTCAGGTTCTCAATCGATAGCCAAAACCGCAGTATGCGGTCGGCTTTGAGGTTTCTTCTAAGACCAACTTCCTTTATATTTTCGGTTTTATAGCTTTCTTTAAAATGGTGGTACTCCGTTTTTGTATTTTCAATTTCAAGTTTATATTTTGCCAGTTGGTTCTTTTTATCCAGGTTTTCAGCCAAGGTGGTTACAAGCTCTTCGGTTTTTAACCACAGCTTTCCTTTTTCTTCCCTATTTAGTTTAAAGTTTGACAGATCAGGAAGTGCTTTTTGAGATTCTATAAAAGCCTGCTTGTTTTCATTACTTCCCAACACCGCAGCCACAAATTCCAAACCTGCTTTCTCGAGCTTTTCATAAACATTCTTTACGGCAGAATTGTTGCTTGATACCACCGCTAGGCTTTGTCCGTTTATAACGGCATTGGCTATGATGTTTAGGATGGTTTGCGTTTTACCTGTTCCGGGCGGACCTTCCATCACGCTTAAATTATTGTTGAAAGCGGTTTCAACCGCTTTTTGCTGACTTAAATTAAATCCGAATGGGAAAATAACATTTTGTGTACTGCCGGTTCGTTTTGTAGATAACGTACCGTTTAAAAAGTCCGCTAGCACACATTCTTTTGAAACAGTAGTTATACCCTCATAACTTTTTGCAAGGGTGTTCTGGCTTTCGTCACCAATTATCCCAACGGTATCGGCAACATTTTTTAAATAGTTAAATACATCAAAGGCATTTTGGGCACTTACTCCGGTTTTTATAATTTGTGCCCTGTTTTTGCTGTAAGCAAACTCTTTAGAACTGCCGTTAAAAACAACAACCAGTTTACCGCCTTGCTCATAGTATCGGGCAATACGGTCTGTTTCGTCTTTGTTGTCTATATAGATTAGTTCTCTTTTTAACATTGATTATTAACTAAATATGGTAAAATTCCCTGTTATTCAGACAAATTAAAATTATTAAATTTAATTTGTAAACTCGGATTATGAAAAATAGTAAATTTAATAACATCAGATTGTCCATTTTTTTTAGCTGTTTATATGATACGGTTCCTAAAAATAATTAGTGTTTTTGATGCCAATATTCGTTAGATATGGTTAAAAAAGTAGGGTGCCTTGCCGTTTTTTATTTATGTAAGGATCCTGAATGAGATTTCTACCTTCTTATTTCTGCTGCATTTTCTTAATATTTTAAAGAAAATAGAGTTCTACGCTTATAAAATTTCTTATTTAAAGTTTAAACGTCAATATTTTTTCCGTTATAAAAAGGTATAAATATTAATTTATTTTCATTTCCTTCGTTTTTTAACATTTAGTATATTTACGACTAAGCATTATATTATAAATATAATGATATATAAATATTATAAAAAACTGAAAAATAATAAGATCGTCCAACTTTAATCATTGTTATTATCAAGATTAGCAATGTTTGAGCTATAAAAGAAATAAGTAATTAATAACTATATATGACTAAACTTTTACTACCTGAATTAAGATTATCTTACTTCAATAAAGTAGGTGTAAAAAATACTGTTGAACAAATCATCTTAGAGAAAACTTATGTAGATTACTTCTTTCAAAATAGCTACAGAGGTTATGTTGTTGTTTTAGTTGATGGAACTCCAATTTGCATTACATCTAATAAGGATTTTGAATCACGTAATTTTGAATTTATTATACTTTCAAATAAAAAACCAACAGATCAAACTTTAGAGATTGAAGGAGAAATTGTGTTGAAGAGATGGTTAAAGCATCCTTTGAAAAGAGCGTATTCTAATACCGAAATTGTAAATTCATGGTCAAGAAATTTCAATTTTCTAGAGGAAGATCTCGATGCTAATATGCATGGTCTACGTGAACCTCAAATTGCAGCACTTTATTCAATTTTAAGCCACTTAAAAGTTTCTGATGAAATTGGAACTGTTGTAATGCCAACTGGTACAGGAAAAACTGAAACAATGTTGTCTACCTTAATTGCTGGTAAGTTAAATAAAATAATAATAACAGTTCCTTCAGATGCGCTAAGAACTCAGATTTCAAATAAGTTTTTAAAATTGGGTTTATTAAAACAATTTGGAATTATCAACCCAAGTGTTATTAATCCTAAAGTTGGGATCATTTATCAAAGTTTTCAAAACGAGGAAGATTTAATTGAATTTATCGAAAAGTCAAATGTAATTGTAACAACAATGAATATTTTGTCAAATTTTCAGCCAAGTGTATTAGATACTCTTAATTCTTCTGTTTCAAATATCCTAATTGATGAAGCACATCATGTTGAAGCAAATTCTTGGAAGCGCGTTAGAAAAGCTTTTGATAATAAGAAAATTTTACAGTTTACCGCAACCCCTTTTCGTAATGACCAAAAGCGTATCGAAGGAAAAGTAATTTTTAATTTTAGTTTGAAAAGGGCTCAAGAACAAGGCTACTTTAAACCAATTAATTTTTTACCAATAAGAGAATATGATCTAAATAAGGGTCACAAATTAATTGCTCAAAAAGCAGTTGAAAAACTTCGGCAAGATCTAGCTAATGGATTTAATCATATTTTAATGGCTAGATGTGTAAATACAGTAAAAGCTGCCGAAGTGTTTAAGTATTACGAAGAATATGAAGACTTAAAACCTGTATTGATTCATTCGTCGGTACCAGGTAAAAATGAAATTTTACAAAATATAATAAATGGTAAACATAGAATCATAGTTGCTGTTAATATGTTGGGAGAAGGTTTTGATTTACCGCAACTAAAAATCGCAGCATTCCATGATATTAGAAAAAGTTTACCAATTACTTTACAATTTGCTGGAAGATTTACAAGGACTTCAATTGATAATGAATTAGGCAATGCAACTTTCATCGCAAATTTGGCAGATTCTGGAACAGAAAACGAATTGAGTGATCTATACGCTCAAGATTCGGATTGGAATACTTTATTATCAAGACTAAGCTCTGATCAGATTGATGAACAAATAAATTTTGATGAATTTATAAACGGTTTTCAACATTTGGATAATTCTAAAATTCCTTTTCAAAATATTAAGTTTGCTCTAAGTACTGTTGTTTATAAAAATTTAAATCCAGATAGTTCTTTTGATTTATTAAATTTTAAAAAAGGGATTAATGGCTATGATGAATTGGAATATAAATTTGATGATTATAACCCAACTGAAAACACGGTAGTGATTATTACTGCTTCAAAATCTGAAGTTGAGTGGGTAAATTATAAAGAAGTTTTTGGTTTAGATTGGAGACTTACAATATTATACTACAATGAAGAAAACAGTCTTCTTTTCATTCATAGTTCCGACAAATCTAGCTTATATCCTGAAATTGCAAAAGCTGTTTTAGGCGATAGGTCTGAATTAATTCATAAATTATTGGTTTACCGAAGTTTCTATGATGTAAATCGTGTATCACTACAAAATGTAGGATTGAAAGAGTTTTTAAATAGGAAAATAAGGTTTACAATGCGTGTAGGAACAGATATTCAAGATGCTCTTTCTTTAGCTGAACAGCAAAGGGGTGAGAAAGCATTTGTATTTGGTTCAGGCTTTGAAGATGGCAACAAGATTACTCTTGGTTGTTCATACAAAGGGAGAATTTGGAGCTATATGAAAGGAGACCTTAAAGCTTTTATTAACTGGTGTAATAATTTAGGAAAAAAACTAATTGATGAAAGCATTAATCCAAATCAAGTTTTACGTGAAACTTTAATTCCTGAGGTTATTACTGAAATTCCTCATTTATATTCCACTTATATTGATTGGGATGATAATTTTTATAATTTTCCTGAATCAAAAATAGAAATAACTATTAATGGTATTTTTAATTCTGCGTATTGTACAATTGAGATAATTAATCAAAACGATCAAGGAATTATTGATTTTCAAGTTGTTTCACCTAATGGCTCTGCTAAATTCAGAAAAGAATTATTTATAGACACTAACAATGATGGTATCAATTATCCAAACTTTAGAATTATTAAGTTAGATACTTCTCAAAGCGAAGTGAAAATTGCGTCAAAAACGTTTACTCTTGTTGAATATTTCAACCAATTTCCTCCGATTATATGGTTTGCCGATGGATCAGCTCTTCAAGGAAATGAATATGTCAAATTAAAACAACTTATTCAACCATATCCAACAGAGCGATTAATTGATTGGAATTGGAGTGGTATAGATTTAAGTAAGGAGGCACAAGGAACTTATCCTTTAAAAACAGACTCTATTCAATATAAAGTTATACAAGATCTGATAATTGAAGATTATGACATTGTTTATGATGATGACTATTCAGGAGAAATAGCAGATGTAATCACCATTAAAGAATATGAACATGAAATAAATGTGCAGTTCTACCATTTGAAATTTGCAAAAGAAGGACTTGTCAATGCTAGAGTTGATAATTTTTATGAAGTATGTGGTCAAGCTCAAAAATCAATTCATTGGAAACATAAAAGCGGTATAGAATTCTTTAATCATTTATTAAAACGTGAAGTTAAAAAGAAAAATGGTCATGAGAGAAGCCGAATAGAAAAAGGAACTAAAGCTGAGTTAGAACGATTTTTGTTGATAGCAAAAAATAAAAAACCAATGAATTTTGAGGTGTTTATTGTACAACCAAGTTTATCCAAAAAACACACTTCCGAATCTATAATGACTTTACTCGGTGTTACAGCTAATTATCTAAAAGAGGTAGCTGATATTGATTTAAAAGTAATTGTAAACGAGTAAACTTACTCTGAAACACTTCGTTATTTTTAAGTCGCTTAGCAACGTTGGAGAGGAAATAACAATAAACACTAATAACCAAAGGAAAAACTAATTAATTATGGAAAGACAAAGAATATCATCTAGTAATATTCGTGCTATAGGATATCAAAACTCCACCTTAGAAGTTGAATTTAATAATGGTAAAATTTATCAATACTATAATGTTCCAGAAAATATCTATCATGGATTAATGAATGCATCTTCTCACGGTACTTACTTAGCTTCAAATATTATTAACAGATTTAGATATAAAGAATTATAATGTATTTAGAAGAAATCGTTATTGCCAATTATAAAAGCTGTAAAATTGTTGATTTTAAGCTAAAAGAAAATAAACCTAATATTTTTATTGGATTGAATGATTGTGGTAAGTCTACTTTGCTAAAAGGAGTAGAATTATTATTTAATAAAGTCATGTGTTCTTTTAGTCAAGAAGGGAATAATAAAAGTGATTTATCTAATTCAAGGCTAGATCAAGAACAATTTAATTCAATTTTTCAAGAAAGAGATTTGCCTGTTTTTGAGGAATATGATGACAATTGCATCTACGTTTTAGGTAAGTTGAAGTTGCAAGAAAATGAATTAGATCTTTTTGGTGAGTTAGATTTGTCTAATAGTCTAAGTTGGATGTTAGAAAATTTAATTGACAACTCTATTTGGCTATTTAGGAAGATTAGTGCAAACTCAGTGACAGGATATTTAGCTCAAAATTCAAATATTGAATACAAACATATTTACACCGAAACAGCGGCTAAATTAAATGTAATTAAAAGAGAATTGAATATTACTCCTGATGATATCACAAATTCTAATGCAGTTGGAAGATTTTCAAATTTAGAGTTAATTAGAGCTATAAATGATAAAATAGAATTACAAAGACTGTGGATTGAATACAAATCTGTAAAAAATGATTCAGAGATTTTTCCTGAATATAGATATTTTGATTGGAACTGTTCAATGGATGAAGTTATTTCCATAGCGACAGGATTAATGAAAGATAAAATTGAAGAGTTTATCCAACCAATTAAAGATACAGCACGAGTAAATGCTCAATTAGCTGAAGATGCTATTAATAACGAGTTTAACCGAATCCAAGAAATTATTTCTTCAGTAGCACCAGAAATACAATCAATTAATAGTAAAATACATTTTGAAGTAAAAGAAAAGGTTTCTGATATTATGGTACAGAAACTACAAAGTGATGGATTAATTCATTTAGATAATCAAGGAGAAGGATTAAAAAGAAAAATATGGTTTTCTTTAATTAAGGCAAAAGCAGAAAGTTCAGAGCAGTCGGGTATTAAAAAACATATTTGGGCATTTGATGAGCCAGAAACACATTTGTATCCTGGTGCTCAAAGAGAATTTTTTGATATTTTAAAAGGATTATCCCGTGGAAATGTTCAGACTTTAATAAGTACACATTCTACAATATTTATTGACAAAGCAAATACCAATGATATATTAAATACATATAAGCTAGATTCAGGCTATACAAATTTATCAAGTTGTGATGATGTAGAAAGTATTTTTGAAAGTTTAAAAGTTAAAAACTCAGATTTTCTATTTCACGATAAATTTTTAATTGTCGAGGGTGATACAGAACAATACTTAATACCTGCTTTATATAAAATTTATACTGGCAGATCGTTTATTGAAGATAATATTCAATTGATTAATATTGAAGGTAAGGATAAATGGAGATTGAATAAAGGAGTTTTAAAAGCCATTACAGAAGGGTTTAATAAAATTGAGAATTCAATGATTCTATTATTTGATAATGATATGAGTTTTGAAATGGATGATATTGACAAAACAGAAAACGTATTTTTTGTTGGTAGACAAGATATTGAAGATTCAATTGCAGTTAATTTGTGGACAGAAATTGTAAATCAATTTTATAATGATTCCTTTATAATTGATGAAAATTTTATTCAAGCAGTTTTTGATTCTATACCTGAAGGTAGAGGGGTGCAGAGTAATAAAAAATTTTTTAAGAAATTATCATCTTCCTTAAAGCGCAAATGGATAGAAGAAGGAGGAAACATTGATAATTTCATTCCAATTCCAGATAAAGGAAATGAGTCTGCTGATTTTATATTGAAAGTTGTAAATCATCAAAACCATATTCCTGCTAAAATAAAAGAAGCTTTTGATAAACTTATAGATTTAGATTAAAAATTAAATACTTTATCTGGACACTTAAATATTTTTTAACGGATTTTTTTAAATAGGTGCTAAGATTTAAATAGCATCGAAGATTAAATTTTTAATTTAAGTAAATCTCAATTCTATAAAATCATACATAATATTGATTATGATTACCAATTAATAAACTTTAAAATTAAAATTATGGAATTACTTTTTTTAGTTAAAAAAGATAGACAGAAAAAAAATCAACAGATTGATTTAGGTTCTGAGTATATTTTTACTTACAAAGATAATCTTGTAGAAATACAAATAAACCATCAATACATACCAAATTTTTATACAAGTAAAAACTCTTTTTCAAATGAAAAAACCGTAATTAGAAATTTTTCTTTAATTGTTGGCCCTAATGGAAGTGGTAAAACTGAAATTATAAAGACAATTATTAATTTCTATAATCAAACTGGATCGTTTGATTCCGATATTGAAGAATTTATTTTGATAATTTTTAAAGACAGTAAAGGAAAGTTAGTACTATATTCTTTTGAAAATGATGTAGAAATTAGTAAACCTGAAGAACTTTTGTTAG
>Ga0153917_1000723_pt1 | contig 18273 bp, 14 predicted proteins | sample TSFL001MetaG_FD_104695 | JGI IMG/M metagenome (GOLD analysis project Ga0153917, IMG submission 104695) | Attine ant fungus gardens microbial communities from Florida, USA - TSFL001 MetaG | ecosystem: Host-associated > Fungi > Mycelium > Unclassified | place: USA: Florida, Paynes Creek Historic... | reverse complement strand
ATCGGTAGACGCAGTTGATTCAAAATCAACCGTAGAAATACGTGCCGGTTCGAGTCCGGCCTTCGGCACCATCGGAACATCAATAGACGTCAACGGACGTCTTTTTTTGTGCCTGAAATCCAGCATTCGCAAGACTTTCCTCGCTTTTTCAGTCAACCGACGACAATCTGAGTTACCCCACATCAACATGCTTGTGAGTATAGAACCGAGTATATATGCTGGTTCGATATTGCTTATATACTCACGGCAGCATATGGAACGAATACCATCATGGCCCTGACTGATACAAAGGTGCGTGCGGCAAAATCCGAAGCAAAGGAATACTCGTTAGTAGATGGCGACGGCATGTTTTTACTGGTACACCCTAACGGCTCCAAATACTGGCGCTTTCGTTTCCGCTTTGGTGGTAAACAACATCTGATGGCTTTTGGTGTCTGACCCGAGACGTCACTGGCTGATGCTCGTCAAAAGAGGGAAGAGGCCAAGAGGCTGGTTGCTGCCGGTGTCGATCCTCGCGAACATAAGCGTGCAGTAAAAGAAGAACAGGCTAAAGAGGTCATCACTTTTAAATCTGTTGCCAGAGACTGGCACGCTAGCAATCGAAAGTGGTCTAAGTCACACAGTGCTCGGGTTCTTAAAAGTCTGGAAGATAATCTGTTCGATGCGATTGGTAAGCGGAATATTGCCGAGCTAAAAACCAGAGATTTACTTATTCCCATCAAGGACGTAGAAATGTCTGGACGTCTTGAGGTGGCTGCGCGTCTACAACAACGAACGACAGCAATTATGCGATTTGCTGTGCAGAGCGGTTTAATCGACTACAACCCCGCTCAAGAGATTGCCGGTGCAGTTGCTACGGCGAAAAGACAGCATCGCTCAGCGCTAGAACTCAATCGCATTCCTGAATTGCTTCATCGCATTGATCACTATTCTGGAAGAACGTTAACTCGACTGGCGGTCGAACTCACTTTGTTGGTTTTCATTCGTTCAAGCGAGCTACGTTTTGCTCGCTGGTCAGAAGTCGATTTCGAAACTGCTATGTGGACGATTCCGGGTGAGCGTGAACCGCTGGAAGGCGTTAAGCATTCTCAGCGTGGTTCAAAGATGCGGACGCCGCATCTTGTTCCCCTGTCGCGACAAGCTCTCGCCATTTTGGAAAAGATCAAAAGCATGAGTGGAAACCGAGAGCTGATTTTCGTGGGCGATCACGATCCGCTTAAGCCGATGAGTGAGAACACGGTGAACAAGGCTCTACGAGTGATGGGCTATGACACGAAAACGGAAGTGTGCGGGCATGGTTTCAGGACGATGGCTTGTAGTTCTCTGATAGAGTCAGGATTGTGGTCGAGGGATGCTGTGGAGCGCCAGATGAGCCATCAGGAACGTGACTCTGTACGTGCGGCCTACATTCATAAGGCTGAGCATTTGGGAGAGCGTAGATTGATGGTGCAGTGGTGGGCGGATTATCTGGATGCTAATCGGGAGAAGGGGATTAGTCCTTTTGATTTTGCTAAAGTAAACAAGTAAATGTGTCCGGGTAGCAAACACTACCCGGACACATTTACTTGAATTGGAACATTAACTTTTATGGGTTAAAAAGATGAAGCTTCTTAATACATACGAAGATAAAGATGAAGCAGAAAATGCATTAACTAAAATATCTGGAGAGAAGAGATTAGCAAGCGAGCGCGATAGCACAATCGTTATTTATAATCTCTTTGGTACGCCATCTTGGGGGAATTTCTATAAACTAGGTATGTTTAGCCTTCCTGAACTGCAGGAGATGTTGGAACTACGTAAAGCAGGGCAACCTATTGATGTAGCGAAGCATAATGAGTACATTAAAACGCTCAGCTATGTTGCTCGTACATTTGATTTATCAATTCCTGAACATTGGCTATGATGCCAGTACCATATCTTACCTAAGATATGGTACTGGGTTTAAAATGGCCGTTAGGCAATTATCCTTTTAAAAAGCTTTTCCAGATAAATAGAACCAGTATCCTCTAGAAAGAGTACGTTACGTTCTTCAATCTTATCTTTTTGTTCAGAAACATTTATTAAATCAACGAAACGTGTTTCAGAAACAATAAATGCGCTTAGGTTTAAGTTATCATCAGATAATTTCTTCTCAAGCTCTTTAATTTCCTTGTGCAAACCAAATTTAGGATCATCAAGATTCAGATTCCGAATGCCTTTTGGGTCAATAAGACTTAACCATTGCTTCCCGCTTTCGTCATCAACTAACCACAATAAAAAGTCAGGATAAAAGTTACCGGCTGTGGCGAAACCTAAACCTTTACTTTTGGTATCAGCATTTCGCAGCAAGTACAAACTTTTATTGCCGATGATTTTCTGACCTTTAGGTGTCTCAATGAATTCTTGTAAATCCTGAATGAAAGTAATTTCACTTGGTGCATCAAATGCAGTCGGACGCATTTTAAGCGGTAAATCAGCATTTTTCTCAATTGAGAGAAGAGGGTAATAAAGGTGTTTATCAAAGGTTACAGCAATCATACCTGGAGCATTCCAGGATTTAGCTTTACCAATTTCACCTTGAGTAACGATCTGCTGCAACTGTTCAAGTCGCTCTGCATAATCCAGACCGTCATCAGACTCTTCTATTTCAAAGTGGTACATTTTGATCATGCCTGGGTCATCTTCACTCACTTGGGTGATTTCATAAAACTGACCTTCATAAGCATTCTTTAATGTATTATAAAATCGGTCGGTGTAATCAGTGAGAAGGCGAAGCAAGATATCTTCTTGCTTAGCAATATCTGAATATTGTTTAATTTCGAGTTCCGATGCCGGAATCGAAAGTGTGTACCAGTTGTTTGCGACTTTTACCTTTCCAAGGCAAAAGTCGATCAACCGTTGTTTATCCAGACGTAAATTTGACCAGCCACGCTGTAGTTTATAGGCCTGAATAGCGAGATAAATTCGATCAAAATCAAAGGCGCTGATTATTTTATAATCTAACTTGGCCTCATTTCTGACATTCACAGGTGTGTTATCACCCTTCCTACTCGTATCAATCGACTCAAGTTTAGGATACAAATCGAGTTTGATTTGTGGATGTTTTATCTTACCTTGCAGTTCAGCAGGAACCTCATAAAGCTCAGGAAAGTAAACACGCTTGAAGCCATGCTTTTGATTATCCTTGTAGCCATCTTTGAGCTTAAGTGTTTTAAGCTTTGTATTAGGCATGTTTGGCCGAGTTTCAAAATTCAGTTCAAGGATATCATCACTTGGTGTTATCCCTTCATCTTCAAGATATTGTTTAAATGTTGCCATATAGTCGGCACGAACACCGAAAATATTCAGCGTTTCTAACTTCTCGAGATGCAGTCCTCTAGGACGCTCTCCTGGTGTGCTTCTTTTTAATGAGTAATTACGACCTTTCAGGCGTACACCGCGACCAAAAAGCTGAATAATCTGTGAGCCTTCCCCACGCCCCATATTTAGTAGACCCATAGTCGATACACGCCAACTGCTCCAGCCCTCAGTAAATTTCCGGGACCCAATTAAGATATTTAGTTGGGAATCTTTATCGTTCAATGTATGGAAAAGAGACTTGGCAAAATCGTCTCTTTGATAATCGAACGTCGTATCTTCTTCGCACATTTTATAAAGAGAGGGTGAATCGCCGATATTGATCAAACCAAAAGGTTCTGCTTCACCGACCTGTAATGCAAGTTCACCTTTACTTCCGATTAAATTTAATACTCTTAATCGCTGACCTGAATGTGTGGTATTAAACAGTCGAGCAAGGATATCCAAATAGATATCTTCCGGTCCATTGATTAAAGCAGTGAAACGCTTTTCAAAGATGTTACGTTCTTTAGTATCTAGAATTCTAGCTTTGTTTTCGACAAGATCCCTAATCCAGGATTTTGCTTGTGTTTCATTATTTAAAAACCATGCTAAAAAACGCAGTACTGCGTGAATATCCGAATCTTCACCACTAACAGTGTTGCCAACAAAAACCCATAATGGTTTTTCAATGTTGAATTCACCTAACTTATATTTATTCCTATTGAATAAATATTGTTGCTGGTAAAAACTTAGTAAACAAGCAGTGAAGTATTCATAACGACGCTCATCTTTTTTATCTTCATTGGGGTTAAGGTTAAGAATCAGAGACTCTTTTCCATAGCCATCTTCATAGAAAAATTTATAGGAATAGTCGAAAAGAATTGATTTGCCATAAACTTCTCTTGTAGCCTGAATACGCGCATCACGTAATTCCTCTGATGTCAGTTCTAACTGTGCTAACTGCTCATCATTCAGCTTTCCTAATGCAGTTGTCTCAAAGAGCAATTTTGCTTTTTTCTTTTTGATTTCGGCTTCTACAGTTTCAACATTATTTCCACCAGATACTGCTTGTCCAAAAGTAGCCGAGTATTCGAATGCAAAACCGTCTCGTGTTAATTTGTCACGGCGACGCATCCAGGCACCAGCAGCAGTCCCTGTTCCTTTATGACCTTCATCAATTAGAACCAGATTGTTACCTTCAAATGCCTCAACAGCGACAGTTTTATCACCCATGTCATCAGAAAGTTTATTGATATCAATAACTTCGACAGTACCTTTAAACGGAACTGATTTGCTCTTATCAAACAACTGAATGTGGGAAAAACCAGAATTATATAACTCATCCAAGTGTTGTTGTGAAAGACGTTCATCTGGCGTAAGCAGGATGATTTTATCAGGATAATGATGAGCATTACCATTCTGATAGTAATGTAGGTACTGTAAGATATTAACATGTAATAACAATGTCTTTCCGGAACCTGTAGCATTCCAGTATGCCAGTTTATTCAAATCATCCAGAATGTATGATTTAAACTGATTAACTCTATCCTTTGCTGTTTCATTATTTTCAGCATTGTATATATTGAGTTCACTGTTAAGACCATCAAGTAATTCTTGTTTACGATTGAAGTACCAATCGAGATAAATCTCAGTAAACAATAGTGACAGGTATTGAAAATATTTCATATTCAATACAGTCTCTTCTTTACGATTACGGTGCTCTGTTATTTGTTGCCAGTGCTTAACAATATTAAGATCGTAACGACGTAACTCATCGAGGTTGATGAGATCGACTTCGAATAAGTAATTACTTAACTCATGAAAGAATAAGCTTTGGCCATCTTCATGAATACCTTCAAATCGGTCTTCACCCAAACGGATTTTCAAACCATGCAATGTGCCGTCTTTAAAAAAACGGAACATAAAGCGACTTAAAACCAGCTGCTTATGAAAACTTAATTTGCTGTTGGTCTGCTTTTTGACGGCTTTTCCGGTAGTAGGTTTTTTAGCCATTCTTAAACCTCCTCAGCAAACATTAAGTTTAGGAACTCAGGTTCGATCTGGCGAATTTTCAAACTACGGACGATTTCGCCGTCTTCTTCATCAACTGTAAATGCAGTTGGTAGGTTATGATCACCATTGATATAAATAACATCAAACGTTTTTTCTTTTGCATATAAATCAAATCGGTTAGCGTATTTATTCAACTCTTCATAACCGATTTTATCGCAGTCGCGCCACAGGATTAGCGTGCGTTCTCCTGTTGGCAAATTACCCTCTATGCGAACGTAACCGCGATCGATGTTGAATTCAATAGATTTAACATGTAGGCCAATAAGATAATTAAAAGTTTCAACCAAATCTATATTCATGCGATCAGTTGCTCCTGCTGAGTCAGTCGCAATATTCATCATATAGCTAAATGGTCTACGGAAGTTATCCGTCATTAAAAGAGAATTTCTACTCTCCGCATCAAGCATATAATTCACTAAATAATCATTTTTAAGGTCATGGCTGTTCTGCGAGAAAAGATCCTCTGTAAATTCAGGTTTTTTCAATATTATATTGTTCAATGTGTCTTCATAGCTTTCTAATTTGATAGTTTTGAAAACTATTGATTGATAGTTATTATCTTGTGGTAAACCTTCATTCCATTGGAACGAAAAAGCAGCTTTTAAAACTCTTGGTTAGGTAACCAGTTCAAAGTATTGACCCTGTTCAATCAATAAAAATTTTCTTTTTCCAGCATCCATTCGATTTAAGTTTAATACTGCATGGCCTGTGGTTGCTGATCCTGCAAAATAATCCACAATGAAACTATCTTTCATATTTGCGCCAGCAACTTTCAAGCAGTCTTCAACTGCATAAATTGATTTTGGATAAGAAAAAGCGCTACCAGAGCCGAACATTTTTTTTATTAATGCTGTACCATGCTCAGTAGCAGAATATTTTGCATCAGCCCAAAATGATAATGGTTGCACACCTTCGTTGGGACGACGACGGTAGTAGATAAAATATTTACCATCATCTTGCTGAACCGCTTTTAGCTCATCTATTAAATCTCTTACTTTTTCGCGACTTAAATACCACCGTCCCATAGTATTGTCATCACGAACCGGCCAAATAATAGTCTCACTATTGTCGGAGTTTTGAATATTAATATATTCTTCAGCATTTGAATCATACTCGCACTGAGCTAAATCTAAAGTTCCATCGGAACTTAGAATAAATGGATAGCACATTGTTGGACGATCTTTCTGTGCAGCACCGCCGCCAGCTTTACGAAGCATTTCCCAAAAGAATGGGCCTTTTTCATCATTCTCTCGATATCTGGCAAGCTGTTCCGTGGTGCGTTCTATTCTACTTATCGGTGTAGAATCATTATTTCGTGCAAATAATGCATATTCATGCGCTAAAGCAAAACCATTCGGAATCGGTCTTCCTGATGGCTTGATACGAATAGCTACGGTACCTGCTAACTCCCCATAGATTTTCTCCATCAACTTAGCCAAGTTGTGTAATTCATAATCATCAATAGTAATACATGTGATGCCATCGCTATTTAAAAGTGATTTCCCTTGTACAAGTCGCTCTTCCATTAGAGCAAGCCATGATGAGTTTCTGAAGCCATTTTTATATAAAATGGGTCCTGCATCAGTGTTATATGGAGGATCAAGGTATAGTACATTGGCTTTATCTTTATACTTGTTTTGCAGTAACTTGATTGCTTGGAAATTATCGCTTTGAACAAGTACTCCATCCACTAAATCATCGAGATTATTAAATTGATTAATAATCTTAGATTTTAATGAAATAGGAAGCAACGAAGTATCGATTATTAGTCCTTTATTAGATTTCATATATTCAACAGTTCTTTCTACTGTTGAACTAACAAAACCAAGAGTAACCCATTGATTCCATTGTTCACCAATAGAAGCAATATCCTCGTAAAAACCTTCATCCAATTTATCTAAACTTATTGAATAGTCAGCAGAAACAACAAACTTTTTCTTTAACCATACTTTTCTCTGAAAATTTTCTAATTGAGTCAGAAAAGCAATAATCTCAGATGCACACATTTTTAGACATTGAATTACACGAAGTTGCTTTTCTATATTAGAAAAAACATCTGCATTCTGAATATTATCAAGATCCATTACTTCATTCTTGATATAAAAATTTAGCTCATTGGTTAAAAAATTCCCCAAATCTTTATGAATAAAGTAATCTGCGGTATTACGTTGCGTGTAAGTGGTGAGGTGACGTTCAAGTTCTGTACGAGCTGGATTATTTTCTGTAGGTACTCGTTTAGTAAGAACAGCCCAATGTTGTTGTACATTGCTATCTGCAAGAATGGTTGCAATGGCAGCCTTTACTAAGGTTTCTTGCTTGATGCCTTTTGCCATCGCTTTGTATTCAAAATTAACTATTAACTCTTCGGTTTCAACGGGTTGCCCATCTATGATATTGGTGACTTTTAATACTTCAATTGGATTAAAGACTTGTTCGTATTCTTCTCCATCCTCATCGAATTTTGTACGGGTATGTGGTTCAATCAATACAAAGCGTCGGTCAACATCGTTGTCCTTTCGGTTATCTTTTGCCGTATCTGCTGCAAGTAATTTGAAGCTAACTTTGCGACCATCATCTAACTTAAACGAATAATTGGAAAAGTTTTCACCACTTTTTATGTAATATTGATCTTTATTTGCCCAGTGCAGCATGACCTCTTCACCTGCATACGGGATAGCGTAAGTATTTCCTTTATAACGACGCTTACTGATGAAATCGCCATTGTCGTAATAACGTGAGAAAAAGGTAAGCAAGTGGGTGAAAACTGCATTTTCGTGCTCACTAGCTCCAAAGGTTATAGAAGACAATTTCTTTTTAATTTCTTGAACTTTAGGGCTTTGCTCTGGCGAAAAACCAGCATCAGTTGCAGCTTTGATTGAGAGTTGCAGCTGTTGTTCTAACTCCGCTTTATTAGCGTTTTCTGCATCAGCAAGTGCAGACTGGATTTTAATCTTCAGTTTATTCTCAAGATAATCATTAATTTCATCGGAACGGGCATTCAAAATCCGGTAAATGCCGAAATCCAGCTCAGGTCGATCAATCTGAAAAATCTCTTTAAGTTTCTTAACTAATTCGTTGTATTTACTCATTGTTTTCTCTTGTAAATCAATTAAATAACCTTCCAGCGAATGGTAAACAGTTCTGCGACCTCTGTTTTCTGCTTCATTCGCTTTTCAAGGGCGCTGATTAACAGATCACGTTTGTCTGATATTTCATCTTCAATATCAAAAATATCCATTCGCTGACGCTTCTGTTGTCGCTCCAGTTGCTTTAGTCTTTCCTGGTTTTGTTTTTGTTCTTCAATGGATTGTGCCAGCCTTGTATCTCTCTTCAAAGACTTGATTTGCATTTTCGTATCGCGTAAGGCTTCTTCCGCAGCATAAATCACATCCTCTGCCCATTTTTCCAGCTTATCTCTTTCTAGTTCAAAGAGGGCATTGTTTTGCTCCATGACTTTAGCAAGTTGGGCATCGATTTGCCTGTTCTTGAGTAAGAGCAGATCATCGGGCAACGTGTTCGCCTCTGCGGACATATTTTCACTATCGCCTGGTATTGCAGCAAGTTGAAACAACCGCTTGCATGCTTCACCATCTATCATTTGCCCGCGATCGGTCCTTGCCGTAAAGACTAAAAACTGCTGTGTGTTAAACGCATCCACAGTAAGCAAGTTCAGCGTCAACCAACCCGCAAGTCCTTTTAGTTGCTCAGCAACGGAGACTTTCGTTGTATGGTCACTGTAATTGAAGATAACTTCTGCCGTCTGTGTCTCTACCCTTTTAGCGCTATCAATCACATACTCACCCAGAGGATGGTTGATGCGATATGCAAAACTATGATGCTCTTGCCTCTGTAACTCGCTTTTTTGGTTGACACTTTTGCGCAGTAATTGGTACTGCCCTACTGGTAACCCATTGACTGGTTCGCACAATGTGAAACGGTGATGCCCATGATCAAAATTGGCACAATGTTTAAGCTGGTAATGCGTCACTGCCCAAAACCAGCGGCCTACCTTATCTAAACGTTCTTGTGCTTCGTCAAGCCGGATCTTCAGAACATCATGAATATCTTCATCAAAATGTTCCAGAAGCTGTTCTTGAGTCTTTTGCATCTTGAGGTTAATTTCTTCTTCCAGCTCTTTTCGCAGTTTTTCAAAGGCGGCCTCAATCTCTTCAGGAGTCCGACACGACTCATAAATAGACTGAATTTTTTTTTCAAAGTCTACGCCGTTTTCAATGCTGCCCAATACACTGTCTGATGCCCCAAAAACACCATCGAAAAGATTGAACTTATCAGTCAATAATTCCAGAACGCGTTGATCTGCTTGGTTTCTTTGATTAAGGAAGTTAACAACTACTACATCAAACTCTTGCCCGTAACGATGGCAACGACCAATTCTCTGTTCAATGCGTTGAGGATTCCATGGTAAATCGTAATTAATCAGCAATGAGCAAAATTGCAGGTTCACCCCTTCCGCTGCTGCTTCTGTGGCGATCATAATTTCAGCATGATCTTTGAAGTGGTCGATCAATGCCGAGCGTTTATCAATTTGCGCCGATCCTGTGATGTGAGAAGAACCACGATATTCTTCTCGCCATTGCTGATAAATTTTGTTCGATTGCGGCGTATTGTTGGTACCACTAAAGGTCACTACTCTCCCCAGGTAACCATGATTTTCTAAGAAGTGAGCTAGATATTGCTGAGTTCTCATCGATTCTGTAAAGATGATGACTTTTTTCGCTGCACCCATTTCTGCAAGTTGCGCAAAACCTTGCTCCAGGCCGAGGAGTAACTCCTTTGTTTTAGTATCAACACTAATTTGTTCAGCTTTAAAGATGAGTGCCTCAAGCTCATTGATTTCAGCCTGAAGTGCTGCTAAATCGATAGTTTTGTGCTCTTTATCAGCGCTGAATATTTCCTCACCTTCAACGATGTCATCTTCAAGATCATCATCAATAATAATCTGCTGAATGATATCCAGCTCATCTTCAACTATGCCTTCCTGTTTTAGTTTCTCCAGGCGAATCTTAAGTATCTGTAAGTTATTCAAAACGGCTTTCGTACTCGACGAAAGCAATTTTCTGAGAATTAGCCCCGTCAGATGCCTGTGTCGCTTAGGCAGTGCGTAGCTGTTCTCACGTTCCAGCAGCTTTTGAACCCGTTCATAGAGCTCATGCTCTTGCTCACTAGGAAAGAATGGAATTGTGATAGCTTTACGTTCCGTGTACTTGACATATTCGAGTACATTCTTACGTAATGTTCGTTTGATAAAGTGCGACAGTCGTCCTTTCAACTCCACCATGTCACTGTCTGGCTGCATATATTGCTTTCTGAAGGCCTTAGGGTCGCCAAAAGTGTGCTCATCAATGAGCGTCGACATGCCGTACAGTTCCATTAACGAATTCTGCAAAGGCGTTGCCGTTAATAACAATTTTTTCCGGCCATCAAGCGCACGTTTTAATGCTTGCCCCATCTTGTTACTTTCTCGATGTGCATTCCGGAGTTTATGAGCTTCGTCAATCACCACCAAGTCCCACATTTCAGCCACCAGTTTATCTTCTAACTTGGCCGCATAGTGGTACGACATTATTGTTATCGATTTGTTGTTTAGAGGGTTATAGATACCTTCTTTTTGCAGCTGGCTGAAAGTCTTTGCATCGAGTACATGAGAAGGTAAGTTGAATTTCTCAAGTAGTTCACTTGCCCACTGGCGACGTAAAGAGGCAGGGCAGATGATTAGTAGTTTTCGCCTCCTTTCTGCCCAGTATTGGCAGAGAACCAAACCCGCTTCGATGGTTTTACCCAAGCCAACCTCGTCAGCAAGGACGGTCCCTTTGCTTAAAGGATTTTCGATGGCAAACAATGCGGCTTCAATCTGATGTGGATTTAGGTCAACACTTGCGTCAAACAATGATTGGGATAGACGATCTACCCCATTGTTTGAGTGGAGGATAGAAAGTTCATGTGCAAAATATTTAGCATGGTAGGGGGTTGTACCAATCATCTAAGTTCGCTCTTGTTTACCGACATTGATATCAATGTGTTTGCTCAAAGGCTTGTACATTCCAACATATCCTCCCGGACTGCTAAGAGATAGATGCCCTCGAATGAACACCATGCGCATTAAATGGTACTGATTTTATCATATTTAGCTCTTCCAAGCCGATACCTGATGCAAAAAGTGCTGTCGAGCGTATCAGCAAGATTCGGCGCTGATCTAATGGGGTGGGGGGTCTTATGGTATCATGGACAGGATTATGGTTACAGTAACTATCCGACCACGATAAGAATTTATCAGTGTGTGAACGCCTCCGCCGCGAACTTGATTATTGAGCATCAGACTAGGTTAGTGTAGCGTCCTACTGACTGAACAAGCCTATATATGACAGATTATCGAGCGTTGTAACAATCGATCCAAAAAATGAGTGTCTCAGTTAGCGTTAACTTAGGAGGGACATTGATTCAGAGGAAAATCAATGGCTGGGTTAGTATGATAAAAAGAGCCGTCCACACTTATTGTTGTGTTACCAAATTCCAGCTCAATTTTCGGTGAATTGGTGACGTGGAAAACGTAAAGAAAATTAACCGATATTAATTGCTGAGTGTTATGTTCAATCCTTGAAGTATTTCATGGGGATTTTAATTTCACTTCGCGTTATATATTAAATAATTCAACGGTTTATTATATGAAATAAACCATTCTATTTTTTGATGTGAAATCATTTTTTTAACTTGGGAGGTTGTATTTATTCTTTGCTTTTTCTGTCTGTTCTTTTTGTTTTTTAGCTAACTCTAATATTTCTTTAAGATATTGAAGGTGATTGGATATGTGTTTGAGTATCAATGCCCCAAGAGATAAGCCTAATAAAAAAGCCAAGCTAAATACTATTAATGTATTTGCGGTGCCGGAGCTGAAGAGCCCCTTTGAAATGGTGTCACCCAGTTTCCCTAAACCACCAAAAGCCTGAACTGCTGAGTATGCTAATCCAATTATTGATAAGATAGCAGTTTTTTCTCCGAAAAAATCATTTACTCTAGATTTTAATCTTTGCATCTTAATGTTTAACCAATCTATTGAGTAGCTTAACTCACTCACAGAGTAAGGCGTGAGTTTTTCTATGTTTTGTTCATCATTGTCAATTTCACAAATTAGGTCGTTGAAAACTTCATGTTTGAGATTGAGCATAAATTTAACGCCTGGGATTATAGGGGTAATGATGAATATTGTGGTTGCGGTTAAGTTTAAAATATAAAAAACAAAAGCAGCTGGAATGAATGGCTCTTTAGGAAGGTCAAAGGATTTATAAATAGCTAACATTATAATCATTGTGAAGAGTGATAATAAGGAGGTGAGGAATGAATATTTTTGAATTTTTATGAGCTTTTTGCTTTTTTTGTTTACCTTGCTATAAGGAGCATGTGGATTCATTTTGCTTATTGTTGTGACGATTTGATTTGTTCTAAACATTTTTTATTTTTCCATTACTAAATGATTTTTTAAGGTGATTAAGCGAGTTTGTTATGTGTTTGTGATGTTATTCAAGGATGAAACATACATCCCCTGGTAGTAACCAAAAGACATTGGTAGTATTAAAGGTGCTACTCCTGCCAGAAAAGGTTACACTATTACTCAAGGTTGAGACGATAGTTGCGACTTTTGAACTTATTTTTAGCTTATACTGAATTATAAGGTTATTTACATCTTACAACTCATTACAAAGGGCCTTGTCTGATGCCGAATAATATCGATATCACTATAATAAAGTGGTATCAGTACAACTACAACAGCAAACCACTCATGTCCAGAACCCAACCCGAATTGAGCTATGAAACCAGCCTGAACACCGGACAATATTCCTGGGCACGGGAAACCGGTGATGAAATTATGCAGGACTATTTTCAGCGTTTCGATGTTGATAACCGTGGTTTTGACTTCCTGACATACTGGCCTTATGAGAAATGCTTCTTACCAAACTTTCTTCGCCCCAAATCACAGAGAATTCCAGATCAAGCGCCAAAGCCGTTAACGCTTCAGATGTTAATTGAATCGGCAAAAGCGGGGCGCTGGCTATATGACCTCAAAGAAGCCTGAGAGGCAGATTTTAAGTAGTGTAAAAGCATGATGCCCAAATCTGCCAGGCCTCAAATAATCGCCCTATGTAAGCGCATAATCATCCCCGCCCATTCACAGCAAAAACCATCACCGCGCTTTACTCCCCCTCAAAACTCCGCAAGATCCATCAGGCCCACTCCCAGCCACACGGGCATACTCATTCCCCAGAGAGGATGCTATGCCAGTAAACAAAAATGATCACCGCGAGACCTACCGCAAGCGCTTTGACAAGGTGTTCGACTACATCGAACGCCATCTTGATGAAGCGCTGCTGCTGGAGCAACTGAGTGAAGTGGCGCACTTTTCGCCGTACCACTTTCACCGCCAGTTCAGCGCCTGGTGCGGCATGCCGCCCGGGCGTTACATCCAGCTGATGCGGCTCAAACGGGCGTCGTACCGGCTGGCATTCAATCCGCACGAGAAAATCATTGAGATTGCGCTCGATGCCGGTTTCCAGCATGCCGAATCATTCAGTCGCGCCTTTAAACAGGTATTTGACGTGACGCCGAGTGAGTTTCGTCAGCAGCCGGTGTGGATTACCTGGCATCAGCGCATGCCTCAGCCACCCGTCAAACGGAGAGAGAGTATGTCAGTTGAGATTAAAATGTTTCACACCACGCCGGTGGCGATGCTCACGCATCACGGCGATCCGCAGCGCATCAACGAAACGGCCGCGCAGTTTATTGCCTGGCGCAAAAGCAGCGGAGCATCGCCGGTGCGCAGCAGCCAGACGTTCGGCGTCGCGCCGCACGATCCGGCCAGCACGCCAGCCGGGGATTTTCAGTATCACCTCTGCGGTTCGGTGACCACACCGATTAACGAAGACAACGCCTTCGACGTCGTTAACAGCACCATTCCCGGCGGACGCTGCGCGGTGCTGCGTCATCACGGCTCGCACAGCGCGCTGACCGAGCTGGCGCGTTCGCTCTACAGCGAATGGCTGCCGGCCAGCGGCGAAGAGCTACGTGATTTCCCGCTGTTCTTCCACTATCACAACTTCGTGCATGAAGTGGCGGAACACGAATTGCTGACGGATATTTATCTGCCGCTTAAGTGATAAGGGTCCCGATGGCGAAGGTCATCGGGAATGACTTCATAAAGTAACACTGTCTGCTAACCTGAAATCTTAATTGTGCTGAAACCCGCTGATAGCAAGGCTTGTAGGAGGCTGGATGTCGTATGTTTGCTTTCCATAATGTCGTATGTTTGCTATGATGCAAAAATGAACAGAGAGGACGCAACATGACTATTAAAGCGCGCATGCAGTCACGGCTGAAACGCTCTAAGCGTTATGTTTTCACGCGTGATGACTTCAACGATCTTGCCGGTTACGACCAGATTGGCCGTGTACTGCGGGAACTGGTGAACGAAGGCCAGCTGCTTAAGGTTGGCTATGGCGTGTACACCAAAGCAAGAAAGAACGCGATTACGGGCAAGGTAATGCCTGCTGCACCCGGTGGTTCTGCTGCCGTTGTCATCGAGACGCTCGAACGTCTGAAGGTTGATTATCGTCTGATTGGCGCGTCTGATGCCTATAACAGCGGGAAAACCACGCAGATTCCTGCATCCATGCAGATCAAAACGTCGCCACGTTTTAAACGCACCTTGTCAGTAGGAAGCAGTAAATTAAATGGATGATGTCATAGCGTTATTTCCTGATGTAGCCGATGCATTAGGCATCGAATCTGTCGCTATCGTGGAAAAGGATTTCTATATTGTTGAATTGCTGCGGCTGTTACAGCCTTTAAGCTTCGGGAGTCATCAGCTGGTATTTTGTGGTGGAACCGCTTTATCTAAGGCGGGTATTGCGCTTAACCGCATGTCTGAAGATGTGGATATCAAGCTTGTTCCCGTCGCCGATTTCTTTGCTAAAAACTCACGCACGCAGCGCAAAGCCATTCGTAAACAAATCATCGCCGAAATAACAGAAACCATTGCTGCTTCAGCATTTTTTCGTTTTGATGAGGCGCAGCCTAAAACTATTCGCGATGAGTATCGCTATAGTGAACTTCCCATTCGTTATCCGCAGAAATACGCTCAGGTGCCATGCCTGAGGCCGTTCATTAAGCTGGAGATCATTGAGGCGACGTTACTTGAACCGCCAGAAAAGCGTGATATTCAGTCGCTTGTCACTACCCTGACACAACAAGGCGTTACGGTGCCAGGTTTTCCCTGTGCAACAGTGCTCGCTACCCAGGCGGAAAAGCTGGTGTCCATGATGCGCCGCACTGCGGCACACATCAGAAGGCCGCAACGGGAAGACGATGCATCTTTAGTACGGCATGTGTACGATAATTTTTGCATTGCCCGCACCCATAAGATTGATTTAGCACGGCTACAAGCGTATGTGCGTCAGTGTATTAAAGAGGATATCGAGCGGTATGGTATTCAATATCCCGAATTCTGCTCCTCCCCAATTGCAGAACTCACAATGGGTTTAAAAGAGCTGGCAGAGAATCCTGTTTACCGCCAGCGTTATCAGCAATTCGTTGTGCCCATGGTTTACGGCCAGTCTCCGGCTTCCTGGGAGGAGGCATTTGCCCGTTTCCAGCAGACGGCTATCGAGGTCCTCAGCGCCGCACGTTAATGCTTAGGCGAAGAGGGCAAGGCATGGCAAAATGCCCTGCGATCCTACCAGCACAGGCGAAGAGGCGACGATGACAGAGCAACTCGAACAGCGTATCTATGAACTGGTGCGGCGCTATGACGGCGTGTATCTGTTCAAGCAGAAAACGCTCACGCCGCAGATTGATATCGACAGCGATCTCAACTTCGAGCGCGACGAAGCCGCCGCGCTGATGGAGGAGTTTTTCAGCGAGTTCGCGGTCGATCGCGCGAATTTCGCTATTGAAACCTACTACCCGGACGAACCGTCGCTGGCGCAAATCCTCAACCCGTTCAACAAGCGTGAAGTGCCGGTAGTGCCGGATTTCACGCTGGGCATGCTGATTGCGTCGGCGCAGGCGGGGCGCTGGCTGTTTGAATAACGCGGCAGCGCGCCGCTGCGGTTTGGCGGCCTGCGGCTCAGCGCGCCACGTGCACGCCAAATCCGCGCTCGCCTTCCGCAAGATCCTCGCGCAGCGTCAGCGCCGGAATCGCATATTCACCACCGTTCTGGCGGCGGAAGGCAATCGGTTGATCCTGCGCTAAGCGATCCAGTCGTTGCGCCAGCGCGGCGCACCAGTCGGCGAAGCGTTCCTGCGCCGACTTCTGCACGCGATACAGCACCAGCGGTGGCAACACGCTGAAGCCGGGATAGAACAGCATGCCGTGCTGGATCGGGAACAGCAGATCCTCAATCGGGCCGTTGATGCCGCGCGGCGCGTAGTGCGACTCCCAGCCGCCGGTGGTCACCACCAGCATGGCGCGCTTGCCGGCGAGGGTGCCTTCGCCGTAGCGATCGCCCCAGTGATGATCGTTGTGCTCGCCGACGCCATAGGCAAAACCGTTGGCATACACGCGGTCAAACCAGCCTTTCATGATTGCTGGCATCGAAAACCACCACAGCGGAAACTGAAAAATCACCGTGTCGGCCCAGCGCAGCTTCTCCTGCTCGGCGGCAATGTCCGCTGCCTGCAGCTGGTTGTCGTAGGCGAAACGCGAATCCAGCGTGGCATCAAAATGCGCGCCCACCGGGGGCGCCAGTGTGTCGGCGGCATCCAGCTGCGCTTTCCACTGCATGGCGTACAGATCTGACACCTGCACCTGATGGCCCGCCTGCTGCAGATGATTCACGGCAAAGTCTTTCAGCGATCCGTTCAGCGAGCGCGGTTCCGGATGGGCATACACAATCAAAACATTCATGGCGGTATCCTGTGAGATGAAAACCGCTGCAGGTTAAGCCAGCGCTGGCTATAGTAGAAATCAATTACTGATATCTCAGGTATAGTTGAAATGAATATGCACTCGCTGGATTTGAATCTGCTGCACACCTTAGACGTGTTGCTGGTGGAGCAGAACGTGACGCGCGCGGCGCAGCGCCTCAATCTGTCGCAGCCGTCGGTAAGTGCTCAGCTGGCGCGCCTGCGGGTGCTGTTTGACGATCCGCTGCTGTTGCCCGGTCCGCGCGGCATGCTGCCCACCGCCCGCGCCGAGGCTCTGCGCGAGCCGCTGCGTCTGGCGCTGGAAGCGCTGGAGCGCGCGGTGGCACCGCCGGCAGCGTTCGATCCGGCGCGCGCAGAGCTCACCTGGCGCATTGCTGCCACCGATTACATGTCATCGGCGCTGATCCTGCCAGCGCTGAAACTCATTCGTGAAGCGGCCCCGCGCAGCCGCATGGCGGTGTTTGCACTCAATCCGCAGCAGGTAGCGCAGCAGCTGGAGAAGGGCGAGCTGGATATGGTGTTTCACACCGGCGACAACGCGCCGCCGACGCTGCATCAGCGCCGCTTGTTCAGCGAGCGCTACGTGCTGGCTGGCCGGCGCGATCATCCGCAGCTGCAGCAGCCCCTGACGCTGGATCGCTTTTGCCAGCTGGAGTTTGTGATGGTTTCGCCGGATGGCGGCGGCTTCAGCGCCGCCACCGATCGCGCGCTGGCCAGGCTCGGCCGTACGCGCCGCGTCGCGCTCTCGGTGCCGCATTTCCTGTTTATGCTCGATACGCTGGCCAACAGTGATTTGGTCGCCGTGCTGCCGGAGCGCCTGGTGCGAAACGCGCCGCAGCTCCGCGTGCTTGCACCGCCGCTGGAGATTGAAGGGTTTGACATCCTGATGCTGTGGCACGAGCGCCTGCATCGCGATCCCGCCCAGCAATGGCTGCGCCAGCAGATTGT
>Ga0153917_1000722_pt1 | contig 18287 bp, 13 predicted proteins | sample TSFL001MetaG_FD_104695 | JGI IMG/M metagenome (GOLD analysis project Ga0153917, IMG submission 104695) | Attine ant fungus gardens microbial communities from Florida, USA - TSFL001 MetaG | ecosystem: Host-associated > Fungi > Mycelium > Unclassified | place: USA: Florida, Paynes Creek Historic... | reverse complement strand
TGTCATCGACACCCTGGCGCGCTGCTTTGGCGGCAACGATGAGAACGACGCCCGCGATATGGGGGCGTTCATTGAGGGCTGTGACGACATTAAGCGGAAGACCGGCGCCACGGTGCTGGTGGTGCACCACTCAGGGAAAGACGAGGCCAGAGGGGCGCGGGGCTCCAGTTCGTTCCGTGCGGCGCTGGACGCTGAGTTTCAGGTGAAGCGCGAGGATGAGAACATCGCCCTGATACTTTCCTGCACCAAAATGAAGGACGCTGAGGAGCCGAAGCGCCGGGCGTACGACCTGCAGCCGGTCAGGCTGTTTACGGACGAAGAGGGAGAGGAAATCCACTCGCTGGCCGTGCGGGACGTCGCCCGTGAAGCTGAGGAAAGCGACCCGGACTTAATTGCCGTGCCAAAGCTCAGTGATAATCATCTGGCCATATGGCAGTCAGTAAGAAGCCGTAATGCGCGCGGTGAGGCCTGTACGAAGGCCATCATCATTGATGACCTGAAAGCCATGGGCATTGATACCCGCAAGCATTTTTCCCGCTGGCTAGGCAAGCTGACTAAGGCAGGGCTCGTTTCTTTAGACGGCGAAAATATTGTCATTCACTCTCAGAGGGATGTGGGGGAATAAGTGGGGGCCTGGTGGGGATGGTGGGGGCGCCCCCCCTTTCGCCCCCACTTTTTCCCTGTATACACACAGAAAGTGGGGGCCATGCTGAAACCCGCAAATTTACCGGGCTGAGAGGGGATTTTCAAAAAACAGGTGGGGGCATGGTGGGGGCAGACAAAAGTGGGGGCATGGTGGGGGCCGGAAAGGGAAATGGTTGTCTGGAAAACCTGAATGTGGCCAGGTTGAAGCCTTTGAAGTGAAAGGACTGCTATGCTGGTTCGTTGTGTGAAAACTAAGGGTATGGTATGAAAAATTTCCTGTCTGACTACTGCAAAATCGCAAATGAAACCTCTGGCCTGATAGCGCTTGGACTATTACAGTCAGTCGTGATGGCTGCAGTATTGAGGCAACGGGAACTAAAAGGTGTAGACTGGTATCCGATCATATTCTGGAGTCTTTTAGTGGCTTCTACACTGGGCATGGTGTTGACAGCACTCAGCACAGGTAATGCCATCCTGTCGCATTCCTGCCTGGGAAAATTCGAAAGGCTACTGCTGCTGGTACTTTTCGAGCTGGTCTTCATCGGTGTCCTTCTTTCCGCTGTCATCACTGTTAAATCTTTATAGCTTTGTCCATAATTATGGTCAGAGATGCTCTTTTATTCCTTATTAACGAGCGATTATGTCGGCCATGAATCGCCGTATTCTATCTGTATCCCGACAAGTATAGTCGAACGGGATTGTTGCGACTGGCACATCAAGACCAAATAGTGATCACTTATTGTCGCGCAGGTAATGTGATGTCAGGGTGGATACAGGTAAGATAGTTAAAAAATGTAAATTTTCTAATGCGCTGTATGTAATAGTTAGATCTGCCTGATAGCAGGTTTAACATCACGATTACGCATAAAAATGGGTTATCACATAAATCGTTACGTTAAACTTGTTGAGAAATGTGTGAGGAAAGCATCACGCTGAAAATATTTAAATTAAAGGGTTTAAAGGTAAGTTGCTTATAAATTTTTATGACCGTCCAATGCTTATTACTTTATCAAAACGTTTAGAGCTAATGATTAAAGATAGTCTCTAAAAGATAAATATTTTATTTTCATTATTAACTTGTATGGCGGGAAGACAACATCGGAAAATGTGATATCTGGCTCTGAAAAATGGTGCGGGTGACTATATATACAGTACTATTAAAAGAGTAATTAGCATCCATGTGGCACAACAGCAAGTCAGTGTTGCTATCCACACTAATGAGCGTAGTTCTCTACGCTGCGCTTTAACACTGCTATAATTAGAGGTTACTATTGCGTTAGGGCTTTTCATCTTAAATTACCAGTCGATATTTTTGAAGGCGTAAATATCTACTTTCAAAGTAAAAAAATAAATAGGATCTTTTTACCTTTTTTGTAGGATAGAGCTTACACTATGTTTAAAAAGGGTCGTTGAGTACATTGATGACAAATCAATTTAACATAAATAATGTTTGTTTTTCACTAGAATCCCTGTGAGACGGAGGCTGTAGTCTGAGGACTACAAGTGCAAGAAAGTCCTCTCTCATTCTGATTGTTCAGCGTGGTATGAGTTGTAAAATTATTTCAATCAAGCCGTCCGCAGATGGGGTAATCATGGCTAACATTTTGATAATTGACGATCACCCGGTTGCTCGCCTAGCGGTGCGCATGCTGCTTGAAAAAGACGGACACGCCATCATTGCTGAAGCAGGTGAGGGGTACGAGGCGCTGAAACTGGTCAGGCAGCTTGAACCGGATATGGTAACGGTGGATCTCGATATTCCGGGACTGGGGGGAATAGAACTCATTGAAAAGCTCAGAATCAGTGGTTACTGCGGAGGAATACTTGTTCTGACCGCCCGTGATGATGAACATTATCTCAGCCGCTGTAAGGCTACCGGCGCAGATGGTTTCGTCGGAAAAAAAAATAATCTGGAAGAACTCGGTGATGCTGCGCGCGCGGTATTGCGGGGCTACGGTTATTTTCCATTAAACCGAGGAGAATCTAATCGGTCTCAGTCTCTTTCTCAGGAAACGCAGATTGTCAGGTCGCTTTCGAACCGGGAAGTACAGGTTTTGCAGTATCTTGCCAGAGGTGAAAAAGTCATTGATATTGCAGCCAAGATGCACATCAGCAACAAAACCGTCAGCACCTACAAAACCCGCATTCTTACTAAACTAAACCTGGTTAATCAGGTTGAACTCATCGACTTTGCGCGCCGGAACAACCTGGACTGAAATTTGAAATTTTTCCTTTTTGTTTTATGGGCTTCAATCGCCTCACTGCCATTGGTCGCAGCGGCTAATCTTTCATCACAGCCACTGCAAATCCTGAGCAGGGAGCAATACGATCCCCGCTCGTTTTCTATCACTGACGAGGACTGGCGATGGCTGGGTCAGAAAAGAGAACTGAAAGTTGCTGTCTGGCAGCCTGAAATACCCCCTATCAGTATGTTTACTCAGGACGGGAAATTTGAGGGTATTGCCTCAGATTATTTAATGCTCACCGCGAGCTACCTTGGTGTGCGAGTAAAGGTCATCAGCTACCCCTCCCAGGATGCCGCCTATAAAGCAATGAGCCACCATGAGGTTGACCTGATGCTTGATGCTTCAGGAAAAAGATGGCCCTTCGATGGAGATTTCATCTATTCGAATCGGTTCGTGAGCGATCACCCGGTATTGGTCCATCCGAAGCTCACAGCCGGTGAAAATTTCACCTATCAGCCAGGTATGCGTCTGGCAATAGCGCGATGGTATGTCGATGACGACTGGATAAGTTCTAATTTTCCCGGAGCCCGCATCGTGCATTTTGATACGGATGAAGAAGCACTGGCATCCGTAGCCTTTAAAAGGAATGATTTTTTTATCGGAAACCTTGTCACTACGTCATATCTACTAGAGCGTAACTATCCCAACCATCTGGAATACCAGACCGTCTATCCCGAACGGGATACGGGAACCCGCTTCATTGTGTCGCGCAATGATAAAATTCTTCTCAGGACATTGAACGCCGCGTTGAACGCAATTCCCTCTGCTCAGTCGCAAATCATTATGCAGCAGTGGAGTGAAGAGGCAGATATTTGGCGTTTACGTAAACACATTGACCTGAACGAACAGGAGCGTAAATGGATCCAGCGTCATCCTCAGGTCAGAGTCTCAGTGAATTCCTTCTATGCTCCTTTCACGATGACCGACGCCGGCGATAACTTTTACGGCGTGACGGCTGACATATTAAAACTGGTCAGCCAGAGAACCGGAATTGAATTCATCCCCGTTGCGGCCAGATCGCTCGAAGCCATGCAGACGCAGCTTGACCGTGGGGAAACCCTCTTTATCGGGGCTCTCAGTTACAGCGACGATCGTAACGACAGGCTCCTGTTTTCCCGCCCTTATTTTAAGTCTCCATTCGTTGAAATCATTCGGGCAAACAGGGATATGCCGGATGATAGATCAGGCCTTCGTATAGCACTGGTAAAGGGCAATCCGCTGCTTTCTACACTTCAGGCGCGTCATCCCGGCATTAAGTTTGTGGAAACCCCTAATGCCAGCGTTGCCATGCAGGACGTGATTGAAGATAAAGCGGATATTGCGATCCATACTTTGTTTGGCGCCAGCTACATGATCAACCGATATTTCGAGGGGCAGTTAAAGATTGCGGGGAGTTTAGATGCAGCCGATGGTCAGATTGGCTTTGCGGTTAACCGTACTCAGCCGGAACTGCTTGGTATACTCAACAAGGCGCTGGAGAATATTTCACCCTCAGACATAAACGACATCATAAAAAAATGGCAGACCCGGCCGGACGTGCGCCTAAATACCTGGGAGCTTTACCGCAAACAGTTCTGGCTCGTTATTGGGGTGGCCACCATTATTCTGCTCACTTCTCTGATATGGATTTTCTATATGCGCAGGGAAATAGTGGCAAGAAAAAAAGCGCAGAGCCGCCTGCATAGTCAGCTGAAATTTAACGAAACCCTTATCGGCACCCTGCCATTACCCGTTTACGTCACTGATCTGGAAGGAAATCTTCGCTTATGTAATAAATCGCTCAGTGACTTTTTTGGTCAGCCAGAACATGCGTTTACCGGACAGACATTAAATCAGGACATTCACCCACTTCATTCACTCTGGAGCAACGTTACCCGTCAGGTCAGCGAATCGGGAGATGCATTTCAGCCGCTTATCAGCCATGAGCGTATCTATGACGGCGAAAGGTTCAGAAACATTCTGCACTACTCCGTGACTTTTACAGATGGTTCCGGGATGCCAGACGGCTTTATCTGCACTTGGCTGGATATGACTGAACAGGAAGAGCTCAACCGTGAATTGTTTGAGGCGCGCGAGCGGGCAGAGCAGGCTAACCGTGCAAAAAGCACTTTTCTCGCCACGATGAGCCATGAGATCAGAACGCCGGTGAGTGCCATTATTGGTCTGCTTGAGCTGGTAGTGAAAACCAGCCAGTCTGAGAGTGATAAAAATGACACGGTGAAAGTAGCATGGGAGTCCGCCAGAAGCTTGATGGGGCTGATTGGTGACATTCTTGACATGGCTCGCATTGAATCCGGCAGGTTGGAACTAACCCCGGAGTGGGTAAGAACCAGTGACCTTCTCCCACCGATCGTCCGTGTATTTGAAGGCCTGGCGAGGCAGAAAAGTCTTCGACTCAGAAGCTCACTGCCTGCACAATTGCCATATGAAGTCTTCATTGATCCGCTCCGCTTCAGGCAAGTGCTGTCAAACCTGGTCAGTAACGCTATCAAGTTCACAGACAGGGGGTATATTGACGTCGATTTGCATATTATTCATGCCGGATATGACGGTGATGCAACCCTCACCATCAGCGTTCGCGATACGGGCAAAGGATTATCGCCTGAGGAGCAGGAGGATATCTTTTCGCCCTGGGTTCAGGCGCGTGCCGGACGCATTCAGAGTGGCTCGGGACTGGGATTGGCCATCTGTTCACAGCTTGTCGACATGATGGGCGGGAATATTCACATGCAGAGTCAACTGGAACGGGGAACAACGGTCACCTTTACCGTCCCTGCAGCAATCCGCATGGAGCGCAGCGAGCCGGAAAACATTCCTCCGCAGGATTTCCCGGACAGACACAGAAGGCTTCGCATACTTGCCGTTGATGACCATCCTGCAAACCGCCTACTGCTCAGACATCAGCTCAGTCATCTGGGGCATGATGTTACGGTGGCAAGTGACGGTGAAGAGGGCTGGAAATGCTGGCAAAAGGATGTATTTGACGTCGTGATTACAGACTGTACTATGCCGGGCATGGATGGTCTTGAACTGACACGATTGATCAGGCAGCATCAAAACCGGAACATCATTGTTCTCGGTCTGACGGCAAATGCGTGGCCAGAGGAACGTGCCCGCTGTATCGCCTCTGGTATGGACGACTGCCTGTTCAAGCCACTGCAACTGCCCCAGTTGCAGATGATTCTAGATGACGCCTCTGAAAACCTTCATCAGATAGCCGATATGGAAAATGACGCTACAACTGTTGCCGAACCGGAACCCTCTCTCGAACATCTGCTTAATATGAATGATTTATACACGCTCACACACAACGACAAGTCCATGTTACGCGAGTTGCTGTCCGTCACGCTCACAAGCAATCGGGAAGATCTTGCGCTGGCTGAAGATTTATTCGAACTTGAAGACTGGCCCGAACTGGCAAAGTGCATGCACCGTATCTCAGGAGCGGCACAAATCATCGGGGCCGTCCGCGCAGAGGGGGACTGCCGTTTGATGGAAAAAAGCTGTCTGCTGAGTGATGCCGCCAATGAAAATATCATTCTGCACTGGGAGGCCGTTCAAGCCTCCGTATGGGAGCTAAACCGGAGTATTGAGGCGTGGATCAACGCCTTTGAGCGGGCGGTACACTGAGGCGGCTTTTACTTAACGTATCGGAGCCAGCCTCAGCATGCGGTTATTTTAGAACCCCGGTGCACGCATCGTCTAATCTCGTATGGTCATGGTCTGGAACAAATAATATCATCAGTCTGAATCCAAAGGGGATAACAGATACGGCCGGATGATACTTTGAAATCTGGTCATCATTTCGCACCAAATGCGGGAAGGATAAATAGCGTGCGGCATATTTTCTCCGGATAACGTAAACCGGTTTGGTTGCTTCCTGATGAGTATGACATCAGGAAGCAACCTTCCGATGACGCTCAGCAGAGAAGCATCCGAAATGCACGTGGACACGATGACTTTCATATCTGCATTGGTTCTGTTCAGACATATTTAAGCCCGCTACTAACGAATCAATACCTTCTCCTCATTAAAAAATTCGGCAATTAAAATCTGTAATGACTCATCTATAGTCATACAGATATTCGGGCAGTGTTATTTTATGAATGATTTCTCTCCCGGCATTAGATAGTACGGTATGCAGACTTTTTGTAATGAAAATGTTGCCATTATTAATTATTGTTTTTGCCTTGACCACTCCTTGTAAATTCATGGTAATAATTGGGAACGTAGGAATGATTAACATTCAATTCAGTGTCCTTCTGACTATAAAACTATGATTACATTAATACGTAGGCATGGGACTACATAGTGCAGATTAATCTTACAAGGAAGGAGAAATTCCCTACACCTTCTCACCCGCCATCCGATATTGATTCGACTCTCACCGCATTACTATTTACCCCATCAGACAGAGACCTCAGGAAAAAACATACGGAGCTCAGACTGTCTGAAAATGGAATGAGTTAGTGCTGCCTGCCTCCAGACATCGTTTTCTCTTCCTGATGATAATTTAATTACGGGAATATCTAAGTGAACAACAAATTAAAAACGGCTTACGCTGCGTCAGCGCTCATGTTAATCGCAATCGGAGCGAATGTGCACGCTGCGTCAACTGGCACCATTACTTTCAATGGTGAACTCACCGCCACTACCTGTGACGTTTCAGTTAACGGTTCCGGCCCAAGCGCCACGGTAAAACTGCCAACCATGGCTGTGACGCAACTGGATGCGGCGGGTAAAACCGGCGGCACAACCAAATTCAACATGGCGCTCAGCAACTGTGCGGGAACGCTCACCACGGCGTCCGCCTTCTTTGAAGCAGGCCCGACGGTCGACCTGACCTCAGGTCGCCTGAACAGCTCAGGCACTGCCAGCAATGTGCAGTTGGAGTTACTGGATGGCTCAAGCTCAACGCTGGCTCCTATCAACGTCGGCGACTCTGCACAGGTCAATGACACCACCTATGTCGACGTATCAGGCGGTACCGCGAATCTGCCTTACGCGGTTCGTTATTATGCGACCGATGCGACTGGTGCAGGCACCGTCGTCAGCAACGTCGTGTATTCAATTCAGTACAAATAAAATCCGGGGCTTCGGCCCCTTATTCCACGTGAGGGGAAATCATGTTCAGTCTTACCCGCCGGGCGGTGATACCCGCACTTTTTCTGACACTCTCATCCACTTATTCCACATTCTCATCCGCGAGTATTGTGATCGGTGGCACGCGGGTCATTTTCCCGCAGGCGGAAAAAACTGTTTCGGTGCAGTTAACCAACGAAGGGGACAGCCCCGTGCTGGCACAGAGCTGGATCGATGAGGGCAACAGCGAAGCCAGTCCGGAAACCCTGCAGGTTCCATTCCTGCTGTCGCCACCAATTAACCGCATTGAGCCTAAAAAAGGGCAGACGCTGCGTATCAGTTATACCGGAAAGACTCTGCCAGCAGGGCGTGAAAGCGTGTTCTGGCTCAACGTGCTGGAAATACCCGCTAAAGCGAAAAATGCAGACAACACGCTGCAGATGGCCTTCCGTACGCGTATTAAAGTTTTCTTCCGCCCTTCTGGTCTCAGGGGAACGCCTACGCAGGCTGCTGAACAACTCAGCTGGAGCATGTCTGGAAATCAGGTTAAGGCCATGAACGCTTCACAGTATCACGTTTCGCTTGTCAGGGTCGGCATTAAAGGCGATTCCCGCAAGCCTGCGGAAGGGAAAATGATTGCGCCCGCTGGCTCTGAACTGTTCAGCATTCCAGGCGCTTCAAGCGGTAAGACGCTGAGCGTTCAGTGGGTCAACGATTACGGAGCCATCGTCATAAACGACGTCGTTATCAAATAAATCATTATTTTCGCGATATACGAGACTTTACGGGAGTCAGGGGTAGGTTATGTCAGTTTGTAACATCACACCGCGGGCAGGTCAGCTCGCCCGGGCAGTCAGACTGGCCCTTCTGAGCGCCGCACTTGTCGCAAGCGACAGTGCTCTGGCGGAAGATTCCGAAAAAAACGTCGAGTTTGATCCTGTTTTCCTGCAGGGATTTGGCGGCACCAACAATGACCTGAGCCGCTTCTCGGCCGGATCCAGCGCCACCCCAGGCCGCTATCAGGTCTCCGTTTACCTGGGCGAGGAGTATCTCTCGCTGCAGGAAGTTACTTTTCACCAGACGGAAAAAGGCGTCATACCCTGCCTGTCACCTGAGCTGCTGGCCGCGATTGCCTTCAATGATTCACAGCTGCCTGAGCCTATGCGCCAGGCATTAAATCAGCCTCAGCCCTGCAGTGACCTGTCGGCACTTCTGCCCGACGCCAGAGCGACCTTCGACAGCAACGAGCAGCGACTGACACTGTCTATTCCCCAGCGTTACCTGCGCCAGAATGCCCGTGGCGAGGTTGACCCCCTCCTCTGGGACCGCGGCATAAATAGCGGGTTTTTAAGCTATGGTCTTAACGCGTGGCAGAACAGCTATCGCGGCAGCAGCGACAACTCGCTGTATGCCAGTCTTAATTCGGGGCTGAATATTGAGGGCTGGTACCTGCGTCATAACGGTATCTGGAACCGCGGTTTAGGACAAGACGGTTATGCCGCATTAAATACTTACGTTCAGCGTGACATTACCCCTCTGCGAAGCCGTCTGCTTGCAGGCCAGTCGAATACGTCTGGCGTGCTTTTTGACACGCTGCCGTTTACCGGCGTGCAGATAAGCTCGGATGAAAGGATGCTGCCAGCCTCACAGCGCGGCTACGCACCTGATATTCGCGGCATCGCGCGCACAAACGCCCGTGTTACCGTTCGTCAGGGGGGAAATGTTATCTATGAAACCACGGTCTCTCCCGGTGAATTTCTGATAAATGACCTTTATCCGACCGGTTACGGTGGAGACCTTCAGATTACGGTAACGGAGGCTGACGGCACTCTGCAGCAGTTCAGCGTCCCTTATGCTGCGGTCGCACAGCTGTTACGGCCGGGTAATGCGCAGTTCTCACTGACCGCGGGTCGCTTGCGCAGTGAGCTGGTTGATGATCACCCTGCACTTTTTCAGGGAACTCTCCAGTACGGGTTATCTAACACGCTGACCGGCTACAGCGGCCTGCAGCTGAGTGAAAACTATTACGCCATTCTGGCAGGTGCGGCCGTTTCGACGCCTGCCGGTGCCGTAGCCGCAGACGTGATTCAGGCCGCAACGCAGTTCGGTAAAAATGGCAGCAGCATGAGTGGCCAGAGCTATCGCCTCAGCTGGAACAAAACCCTGACGGATACCGGCAGCAACCTGTCGCTGGCGACGTACCGCTTCTCAACCTCAGGATACATGGATTTCCTGACGGCGATGCAGTCGCGACAGGCCGTTGAGCGCGGCACAGACATTAATCGCCTCTACCGGGCAAAGAACCGTGCAACCCTGACCGCGTCTCAGGCGCTGCCTGAAAATTTTGGCCAGTTTTATGTCAGCGGGTCAGTGCAGAACTACTGGAATCAGCCGGGTAGCGACGTGCAATACCAGCTTGGTTACAACAGTCAGTATAAATCAGTCAGCTGGGGTCTGAGCGCCGGCCGCGCGAAGACAAGAACGGGGTCACAGCAGACTACCTATCTGCTATCCATGAGTTTCCCGCTGGGCCGATCAGACGGCGGCCACCAGCCTTATGTGCGTATGGACTGGAATCGCGACAGCACCGGCGGCAACGTGCAGCAGGCCACCCTGTCAGGGAATTTGGGGAGCAGCAACCAGTATGGCTACAGTGCAACGGCAAGTCATGACGTGCGCGGTGGGGACAGCGGTTCACTTAACGGACAATATCGCTCACCCGTCACCAGCCTTAATGGGGGCATCTCAAAGGGCGCAGGCTATCGCAGCACCTCACTGGGTGCATCCGGCACGTTTGTTGCTCACGCTGGCGGCGTGACGCTATCGCCTTACACCGGCGAAACCATGGCTCTGGTTGAGGCAAAAGGCGCGAAAGGCGCTCAGGTGTCTGGCTATCCGGGTATCGAGATAGATAGCTTCGGTTATGCGGCCGTACCGTATCTCAACCCCTATCAGTTTAACGATATTCAGATTGATCCAAAAAACGCCCCTGAAGATATCGAGCTGGAAAACACACAGCAACGCGTTGCTCCCTGGGCCGGTGCCGTAGTGAAGGTTAACTTCAATAGCCAGAGAGGCACGCCGCTGTTAATCAGCGGAAGCTTCAAAGGGCAACCGCTTCCCTTTGGTGCTGACGTAAAGAACTCACGCGGAGAGCATGTGGGCAACGTTGGCCAGGGTGGGCAGTTGTATGCCCGCGTGAAAGAGGAAAGTGGCAGCCTGACGGTGAGCTGGGCAGAAGGTGCTCTGGGTAAATGTTTGCTGCAGTACCGTATTCCGGCCAGTAAAGGCAAAAAGCCGGGCGTCCTGAATGAAACAACAGGCATCTGCAAATAATTTAGCGGATAGCCCGCAGGAGTTAAGAAATGAAATTTACTGAAAAAGCCGACAAGAACAAGATAAAGAATATTTTTTCATACGGGATAGCGCTGTCTCTCGGGCTGCTGGCCTGCGAAGCTCATGCTGACGACTGTGATTTTGCCACGGGACAGGGTCCACTGGAGCATACCGTCCAATTAACGACGCCGAACATTACGGTAGGCGCCGACGTACCTGTAGATACAGTCATTCACCGGCAGCGGATAACAACAGCCGGAAGCAGGACGCCTTACCTTAGCTGCCACACAACTAATTCTGCACTGCCCTTTGATATTGAACAGTATGTACACGTTACGAACACACCAGGACTGGTCCCCGGCTGGGGAGGAAAGTACGCGGGCAAGCTTTATGTTACGTCTGTGCCGGGTATCGGCGTGGCGGTAGTAAATGATGATGGCACATCGGCAAGCGTAGGGCAGCCGCTCGACTTTACCCCTCTATTTAAATGGTCGTATCCGTCAACACAGTTCGGCGCAGCTCCGGTGATGATCCGCAATAATTTTAGGCTGGATTTCGTCAAGACCGGTCCAATTGCCGGCGGTCGTATAAACGGTGCCCAGTTGCCAACGGTTGTTCTCGACGTTAAAGGCTCAAGAAGCGTAACTGGACTGCCAAGAGAGACCTATCGGGAAGATTTCAGCGGGTCAATTAACGTGATCGCAGGTACGTGTAAAACGCCTGACGTGACAGTTCCTCTGGGCAGTTACAGCATGGACAAATATTTTAACGGAAGTGTGAAAACCACTCCGTGGAAGCCCTTTAATATTACCCTGACGGGCTGCCCGGCTTTTTATGGCACTTACACGGATTTGAGTAATTCGCCAGGTTACAGCGTAGGCGGTGCCCAGACGCCGGGTCTTCGTGGGCTGAACCGGTTCGTGATGAATATTTCACCCACCTTCGGCGCAATCGATGCGCTGCAGGGGATTATTAAACTTGATGGTGCGGCTGATAGCGCCAGAGGAATTGGTATTCAGCTGGCAACTGGAGATGCTTCAGATATTTCACCGGTTCCATACAATCTTAACAATCCGTATGAGACCACAGTCGATAGTGTGGCACCGGGTACACACACGATACCTATGCAAGCACGCTACTATCAGACCGAGTCTCGGGTAACTCCTGGCTCGGCCAATAGCAAGGCAGTTTTTACCATAAACTATCACTGATTCCAGAAAGCGGAATCTGCACGATACAGCTAGTACAGCTTATAAAAAGGCAGAATCAATAGGGTTCAAAAAGATCATGATAATAAAAAAATTGAAATGGCTGGTGGTTTATGAAATGTCTGATATTTCTAATCTACTAAATTACAGTAGCGGTTTGATGTCGATCTGGAAAACTTCTGGACACTAATGCGAACTGTAATCTGAATAAGATAGCAAATAGGAAGTGTGAAGAGACTGGACCGCGCAATAGTGGGCGAGGGCGCTATCCATAGATCCATAAGCTTCGTACGCGCAGATATTACCTGAGCTTTAAGAAAAGTGAGCCTGAGAGATCCCGTATAGGTGCGGACCTCTCTGGTGCGGTTTCTCTGTGCGAAATGCTCACTTTTCTGTAGGTATCCGAAATGAATGAACTGACATTTAACAATCACAGTGTCGTGCCATTTGATAACGGTGACGGGAAAATCTGGTTCACAGCTGATCACCTCGCTGAATTGCTAGGATACAACGATGCAAAACAGGTAAACAAAATCTATCAGCGTCATGAAGACGAGCTTACAGGCAGCATTAAAACGCGAACCAAAGTGACGAAGAATGGAATAAACAACAGCTTAGGTGCTCTGTGCCAGGCCTCATAGCCGGGCGGTCCTAAAACGGGGGCCGGATTAAGCGTCAGGACACCGGTGGTCACTGTGGCCACTCGTAATAAAATCAGCGAGTTACACATTAATCTTCTGGCTGCCAGCTCTCGTAAGCCAGACAAAGTGACGGCCCCGAACAAATCAGAGGCTTAGGCTGTGTTTGAAAGTTCGCCCCTACTGAGAAGTCATTGCAACAGCCTGAAGGTTTTGCACTATTTGGGTAAAACCCTTTCGGGCCTGACTTTCATTTTTGAACCGACCACCAGCCTGTTGATGGTCGGTCACTGTAACCGGCAGGACGGGGAAAGATGAGCGGGTCCTCCCGGCGGGGTACCCTGTCCACGAGGCGGCGGCCCCGCAGAAAACGGCTAGTTTTGCGATTTTCATAGGGACATCACCACGTGTCGTAACTAACTGAAAATATGAGTTAAATCGTCTTTTGAGGTGTCCATTTCGCCAAAAACAGGGACAGGTGGATAGTGGTTAATTAATTGATATTCATCAATAATTTATAATGGGAGCTGGGTCGTTAAGGTGGGGAATTATGCATTAGGAGGAACAAAGGACTAAGAAAAGGATGCACGTTCATTTTGATAGGCTATTGGCAGCCATATTGCCACCAAGGAAGTCTGTACTGCAGTAACTGTACGCGACGGCCTACAAGCTATGGTGACAAATACCAAACCCTTTACCCGCTTGCTAGAGAGGGAGGGTTAATAGTGGTCTGGTTATCCAAAATGACAATCATCTTATGTTCAATAACTGTTGCAGGCTTTGCAAGCATGTCTTCAGGCGGTTCCAGTAAGGTTGCAAGAGCTTGTGCCCGATGACCGTGAACGTTGTAAAAAAATTTGGAAAGATTCACTCATGAAATGCTGTTTCTCCTACAAGATAGTTGAAGTATCTTATGATTAATCATTTAGTTCGAACATGAAAAAAAACCTACTCAATATATAAAGAAATAAATTTCCATCATGTCAGTTGGTATGATCAGTTATTTGTTACTTAAAGCTATTTATCTCAGATATTTTGATTAATTCATTCAAGAGGTCTGGCTTATTCTTATGCATCCATCTGAACAAGGTTTGATTTTCTAACAAGGTTTTAATATGAGTGATTATTATAGTTAGCTTTAAGCTATTCGATCCATAATTTTCTTTTAGTTTATCCGCATCCATATGAACATGCGCCATTTCTTTTTCAAGTCTTTCGATTATCTTTCTTTGACCTGCCTTACTCTCAGAAGCTTTACTTTTAGCTTCCATCAGTGTTTCTTTAGGTGAGCTTTGTAAAAGTGAGTGTGAAAAATTCTTTGAGTAGTTGTCGAACTTAATCATTAGATTGGCACATTCAAGTTGCCTCAAAGGAACCATTTTTTTCAATGCCATAAAAGTCGCTTTGGGTACATGCTTATCATTTAGTATTTCAGTCACTTTGGGGCTAATGCCATTTAATATGGATATCCTACCCTTTAAAGATTCAACCGATATATTAAGGGAAGAGCTAAGCAGTTCTATGGGCACTCCAGATTTAATAGCATCTTTCAACATTTTTTGGATTTGTATAATTGTAACTTGATTTACCTTTTTATTCGGAGTGTAGGTGTCATAAATTGTTGATACAAGACATTCAACCTTAGTTTCTCCCAAATCTCTTAATGCTTCTATTCTCAAATGTCCATCCAGTATTTTTATGTCATTTTTTACGGGGTCAATAAAGATTAAAATCGGCTCTATAAGACCTATTGTCTTCAAAGTGCATTTGATTTGTATAAACTTCTCACTTCTATCATAATTTAATGGCATCTTTTTTGTCGGCAATAAATCCGATATGTTAATGCTTACGGTTTGTTCGCTAAAGCAGCACTTAATCATGTCAAGCCTCCTGCGTGGAGTTTTTAACGATTACATTGACTATTTTATTCAAATCTTCAGTGGAAGTTATATTTCTGAAGTCATCGTCCTTAAGTAACTCAGAAAATATTTCACTTACAAGTAGTAAGTTCGTTTCTAAATAGCTTGCCTTATTGATTAGTGACTTGTGCTCCTTTATGTTCTCCTGATATAGTTTTTTTAGTTCATCAGTAGTTAACTTCCTTTTATTTCGATCTTTTTTATATGATGTATTGATTACTCCTTTTAAACCTTCATTCCTTAGATCTAATATTTCTCTTATTTTTCCAATATGTTTATGCTTTATTTTTCCCTCATCAAAAGCTTTTATGAACAGTTCTTGACCCTCTTTATAGTCCACCCTGGCGATTTCTACCGCAAGTGATACAGGTATTTTTCCAGTTTCGACAGCAGACAGTAATTTGTTTTCTCCTTTTTCAATAAGCATTGTCAGACTGGTTATCCACTTGATTGACAGGCCTGTGCTTTCGGATATTTCTTTGTTATTTAAACCTTGGTCTTTCATTTCTTTAATTCTTAGGTATTGCTGACCAGCTCTCGGTAATACACGAGCCATGTTTTCAGCAAGGCTCATAACATGAGCGGTGTTTTCATCGACTTCTAAAACAAATGCAGGTATGAATTCTTCTTTCAAACTTGAGATTGACTCAAGTCTTCCTTGTCCACAAATCAAGGCGTAATCAAACTTACTATCTTTTATTCTTCTTACTGTCACGGGTTTCCTTATACCGCTTGTATCAATACTCTCTGTAATCTCAGCGTGTTTGAATTTATTGCGCGACCTCGGCAAAACTATTTTTATAGATGATGTTTTTATCATTTGAATTTTTCCTTCGTTCATTTAAGAAGCCTCCATTAATGTTGGGTTTAACATTTCTAAGAAAAAGTCAAGGTTGTCAAATCTGTATAGCTCGAATAACATTTTGTTATCCTCCTTGAATTTCAAATCATCCTCGAATTTTTCTAAGGATGGCAATATGAAGTAATCAACAGGTTCACTATTTAAAGTATTCATTCTTACAACAATGTTCAGGTCTGTGTTGAGACTCCTGTCTAACCTTACAATCCATTGATATTTTCCGTTCCCTCTTTTCCGGCACCTCGACAGTACTATCGAAAAAGTCAGAGATTTATTTATTGATATTCTTTTATTTTCAGAAATAGATATATTTATATTAATTAGTTTTTGCTCTATTTCTGTTAGCAATTTGTTATGTCTAATCCTTAAGCTTTCATTGAGGACTAAGAAACTATAATCTGTTTCTGGTGTATAACCTATTAGCTTGTAGGCATTAATTAAGCCGCCAAATCGATGTGCTACAACACTGCTTGAAGGTCCAGAGCTATCTTGATTAATAATGAAACCAGATATTTTCCCATTTTCTTCTAATGTCTTTTTTAGATATGTTAAGATTTCATCATCGCTCATCTGCTTTGATCTTGCATTTATAATCTCTTGAGCTAACTTAAACTTTTCGGAAGGGATTATTGGCTTGAAAAATGATTCGTTGTTAACCCATTCATTCTCTGGGTTAATTTTCCTTTTGCTTTTTAATTTTGAAGATGTTTTATTATAAATATATTTTCCAGTATATCTAATGTTAATTAATATGGCATGAATTCGGCTTCTATTCCAATGGCTGCCATCGCTATATCTAAATCCATCTCTGTTAAGGTTCACAGCAATAAGGTATTCATTCAAACCTTTGAAAATGAACATGTCGAATATTCTTTTTATTAATTGTATTTCTTCTTTTTTTCCTGGGGAGAGCACAACTCGGTCCGTTGTTAAACTTTTCCTTTCTCCACTATGAAGAGACATTTTAAATTGATTTTTATTGTCAACGAGATTTCTTATTAGTCCATATCCCGGTACACCACCTTGATAATATCCGCGATTTACAAGATTTATATGACCAGCTAACACCTTTTGTGAAAGATTCTTGCTGTAAGACCCTGCTGAATACATAAGCATTAATAAAAAGAATGGACTTTCCATAAAGTTACCAGGGATATCATCAGCACAAAAGATCACTTTAACACCTTGCTTTTCAACAAGATATTTATAATAGATTCCTTCCAAAGGGTCTTCAAAGCGACCAAATCTACTCACATCATAAACAAGAACTGCTTCAATATTTACTTGTTTAAATATGACATCATCTATTAGTCTATTAAAATCATGTCTACCAGAAGCTGTTACTCCACTCTTGCCAGCATCATCATAGGTATGAACAATCTCATAGTTATGTTTTTGGGCATATTCCTTAATGAATTGAGCTTGGTTGTCTAATGAAAACTCTTGGTTGAGAGTAGACATCCTTAGGTATTGAGCGGCTCTCCTAATCCCCTGATTTTCAATGATTTCTTTGTTCATTGGCAAACCTTCTGAGACTACATGGAATTTTTGTTGATCAAAAATTGATCAATTCCAAGACTTATGCAACCTTTTCCTTCATTAAACTGCATTCCAGCCTTAACTGGCTTGCTGTCCCATATGATGGAAGAACGTGCATGTAAAACCTGTTTTAACTGTGTTTGAAAGGGAGGGAAGATCTCAGCTGTACTAAGTGGTAAGACACGTCACCTGTCATTTAGACCATCCTTAGGAGCTGGTGCAGCCTTTCTTTGCGCTGAAACTAACGGTTCGGTGAGTAATACATCTAAGTCAAAGACTGCTAAAATCCGCTCTTAATGCTGGAATACAAAGTGTAGGTAGAAACAATCTCTATGAGGAGTAAAGTAGGGGCAGTTTCAAGAATATAACTTCTTATTTTTTGCTTAACTTAATGTTTTATATATTATTTTCCCTCAATTCTATGCTCAGATATTAATGACTATTGGTTATATTTGATACAGCGTTTGGGTGAGTATTCATTAACATCCACTTCTCACTCAAAACGTATATCTCATTGACTGAGCAGCTTTGTGACATAGATGACCTCATCATTACGTAGCTTAGGGAAAACCAGCTTAAAGCAATGAGATTGACTGGTGTTGAGCGGGGAAGTACTACTTTGATCTACTTCAGGCCGGTATCCTATAAGTATCCTGGAAAACCAGCTTAACAGTAGCTTATGAGGTAAGTCGTTGATAATTTGGTGGCCCCTGCTGGGTTTGAACCAGCGACCAAGCGATTATGAGTCGCCTGCTCTAACCACTGAGCTAAGGGGCCAGCGGAGCGGGGATTATAAAGTATCTCGGTGGGGCGAT
>Ga0153917_1000720_pt1 | contig 18306 bp, 12 predicted proteins | sample TSFL001MetaG_FD_104695 | JGI IMG/M metagenome (GOLD analysis project Ga0153917, IMG submission 104695) | Attine ant fungus gardens microbial communities from Florida, USA - TSFL001 MetaG | ecosystem: Host-associated > Fungi > Mycelium > Unclassified | place: USA: Florida, Paynes Creek Historic... | reverse complement strand
TCGGTCATCCGTGAAAGCCACATCACCGGCGACGAGCGGGTGCAGGACCCCTATTGCATCCGCTGCCAGCCGCAGGTCGACGGCGCATGCCTCGATCTCCTGCGCTCGGCCGCCCATACGCTCGAAATTGAAGCCAATGCCGTGACCGACAACCCGCTCGTCCTGTCGGACAACAGCGTCGTTTCCGGCGGCAACTTCCATGCCGAGCCCGTGGCCTTCGCCGCCGACCAGATCGCGATTGCGACCTGCGAGATCGGCGCCATCGCCCAGCGCCGCATCGCGCTGCTGGTCGATCCCGCCCTCTCCTTCGGCCTGCCGGCCTTCCTCGCCAAGAAGCCGGGCCTCAATTCGGGCCTCATGATCGCGGAAGTCACCTCGGCCGCGCTGATGAGCGAGAACAAGCAGATGTCGCATCCGGCCTCGGTCGACTCCACCCCGACCTCCGCCAACCAGGAAGACCATGTCTCCATGGCCTGCCACGGCGCCCGCCGCCTGCTGCGCATGACGGAAAACCTCTCCGCCATCATCGGCATCGAGGCGCTGACGGCCGCCCAGGGCATCGAGTTCCGCGCCCCGCTCACCACCAGCCCGGAGCTGCAGAAGGTCGTCGCCGCGCTGCGCACCGTCGTGCCGACGCTGGAGGAAGACCGCTACATGGCCCCGGACCTTGCCGCCGCCAGCACGTTCGTGTCCTCGGGCGCGCTCGCCGCTTCCGTCACCAAGGGTATCCTGCCGGTTCTGGAGGCCTGATATGGCACTCTTCGAAACCCACCAGGGCACCTCGCCCGTCATTCTCGCCTTCCCGCATACCGGTACGGATGTTCCTGCCGATATCCGGGAGCGCCTGAATGACAATGGCCGCATCCTCGCGGATACGGACTGGCACATCGAACGTCTCTATGACGGCCTGCTGCCCGACGTGACGACGGTGCGCGCCACGTTCCACCGCTATGTCATCGATGCCAACCGGGATCCGGCTGGCGTCAGCCTCTATCCCGGCCAGAACACGACGGGCCTCGTTCCGGAAACGGATTTCGACGGCAAGCCGATCTGGAAGGACGGCGAAGCGCCGACCGAGGCCGACATCGCCTACCGGCTCGCCAATTTCCATGCGCCCTACCACGCGGCCCTCGCCGCCGAGATCGAGCGCGTGAAGGCGATCCATGGCGTGGCGATCCTCTACGACTGCCACTCGATCCGCTCGCTGATCCCCTTCCTGTTCGAAGGCCGGCTGCCGGACTTCAACGTCGGCACCGACATGGGGCGCACCTGCGCGAAGGAAATCGAAACGGCGACGTTCGAGGCCTGCGCGAAGGCTGAAGGCTATACCAGCATCCTCAACGGCCGCTTCAAGGGCGGCTGGACGACACGCCATTACGGCAAGCCGGAAACCGGCGTGCACGCCATCCAGATGGAGCTTGCCCAGGTGAGCCATCTGTCCACGGAGGTTCCGCCCTTCGATCTGGACGCGGAAAAGGCCGCACGGCTTCGCATTCACCTGAAAGACATTCTGCAACGCATCGAGGCGCTCGCCTCCACCCTCACACGCTGACCCGGAAGAACCAGCCATGACCGACAATCCCCGCCACAATATCCGCGAAGTCCGCGCCGCCACCGGCACCGAACGCACCGCCAAGAGCTGGCTGACCGAAGCGCCGCTGCGCATGCTGATGAACAACCTCGACCCCGACGTCGCGGAAAACCCGCACGAGCTGGTCGTCTATGGCGGCATCGGCCGCGCCGCCCGCACCTGGGCCGATTTCGACAAGATCGTCGCCTCGCTGCGCGACCTCGAAGAAAACGAGACGCTGATCGTGCAGTCCGGCAAGCCGGTCGGCATCTTCCGCACGCACAAGGATGCGCCGCGCGTTCTCATCGCCAATTCCAACCTCGTGCCGCATTGGGCCACCTGGGACCATTTCAACGAGCTGGATAAGAAGGGCCTTGCCATGTACGGCCAGATGACAGCCGGCTCGTGGATCTATATCGGCTCGCAGGGCATCGTTCAGGGCACCTACGAGACCTTCGTGGAAGCCGGCCGCCAGCACTATAACGGCAACCTCAAGGGCAAGTGGGTTCTCACCGGCGGCCTCGGCGGCATGGGCGGCGCCCAGCCGCTCGCCGCGGTCATGGCCGGCGCCTCGTGCCTTGCCGTCGAGTGCAACCCGGACTCGATCGATTTCCGCCTGCGCACCCGCTACATCGACGAGAAGGCCGAGACACTCGACGAAGCCATGGCGATGATCGACCGCTGGACGAAGGCTGGCGAAGCCAAGTCCGTGGGCCTGCTCGGCAACGCTGCCGAAATCCTTCCCGAGATGATCCGCCGCGGCATCCGCCCCGACATGGTCACCGACCAGACCTCCGCCCACGACCCGATCAACGGCTACCTGCCGAAGGGCTGGACGATGGCCGAGTGGAAGGCAAAGCGCGAAAGCGACCCGAAGGCCGTTGAGAAGGCCGCCCGCGCCTCCATGCGCGAGCATGTCGAAGCCATGATCGCCTTCCAGGACATGGGCATCCCGACCTTCGACTACGGCAACAACATCCGCCAGGTCGCCAAGGAAGAAGGTCTTGAAAATGCCTTCGCCTTCCCGGGCTTCGTGCCGGCCTATATCCGCCCGCTGTTCTGCAAGGGCATCGGTCCGTTCCGCTGGGCCGCTCTCTCGGGCGATCCAGAAGACATCTACAAGACCGACGCCAAGGTGAAGGAGTTGCTGCCCGACAACAAGCACCTGCACAACTGGCTGGACATGGCGAAGGACCGCATCGCCTTCCAGGGCCTGCCGGCGCGCATTTGCTGGGTCGGCCTCGGCGACCGCCATCGCCTCGGCCTCGCCTTCAACGAGATGGTCAAGAACGGCGAGCTGAAGGCTCCGATCGTCATCGGCCGCGACCACCTCGATTCGGGTTCCGTCGCCTCGCCGAACCGCGAGACGGAATCGATGAAGGATGGCTCGGACGCCGTATCCGACTGGCCGCTGCTCAACGCCCTGCTCAACACCGCATCCGGCGCGACCTGGGTGTCGCTCCACCACGGCGGCGGCGTCGGCATGGGCTTCTCCCAGCATTCGGGCGTCGTCATCTGCTGCGACGGCACGGATGAAGCCGCCGAGCGCGTTGGCCGCGTATTGTGGAACGACCCGGCGACCGGCGTCATGCGCCACGCCGATGCGGGCTACGACATCGCGCTCGACTGCGCCCGTGAAAAGGGCCTGCGCCTGCCGGGTATCCTGGGCAACTGATGAGCCTCTTGCTCCGCAACGCCGACCATCGCCGCATGCCGTGGAAGAACGGCGGCGGCGAGACGGTCGAGGTGATCGTCCATCCGGAAGGCGCGAGCCTTTCGGATTTCGGCTGGCGCGTCAGCATGGCGGGCGTGGCGAGCGACGGTCCCTTCTCCATCTTCCCCGGTATCGACCGCACGCTGGCGGTGCTTACGGGCGACGGCATGGAACTGTCCATCGAAGGGCTTGGCGAGAGGCTGCTGACGCCAAAGTCCGCGCCGCTGCCCTTCCCGGCCGATGCGCCGACCACGGCACGCCTGCCCGGCGGGCCGATCACGGACCTCAACGTGATGACGCGGCGCGGTGTTTTCGGGCACAGCCTCGCGCATCACGTCGCCGAGGGCGCGAAGGCGCTCCCGGCATCGTCGGGCCAGCGCCTGCTGCTGGCGCTCGAACCGCTCGGCGTCTCCACGGCGGATGGCCTCGTCGGCCTCCAGCCGCTCGACGCCCTCGTGCTCGATAGCGCGGAGGAGGCGGAAGTGGTGCCGGCGGGCGCAAGCGCCGCCTTCTACCTCATCGAAATCACGCCGGCCTGACCGGCGTTCCTTGTCCGTCCCGTCCTGGAATGTTACCTCCCGGCAAATTCATTTTTGCCGGGAGATTTTCATGAGACATCGCACATTCGGCCGTACGGGCTTCACCACCACGGATATCGGCTTCGGCGCCTGGCAGATCGGCGGCGCCTGGGGTGACGTCAGCGAGGCGGATGGCCGCGCCGCCCTTCACGCCGCGCTCGATGCCGGCATGACCTTCATCGATACCGCCGACGTCTATGGCGACGGCCGTTCGGAAAAGATCATCGCCGACGTGCTGAAGGAACGTGGCGGTGAGCGCCCGATGGTGGCGACTAAGGCCGGACGCCGGCTTTCCCCCCATGTCGCTGACGGTTACAACAAGGCCAATCTCGAGGGCTTCATCGACCGCAGCCTGAAGAATCTCGGCGTCGAATGCCTCGACCTCGTGCAGCTCCATTGCCCGCCGACCGAAGTCTATTACCGCCCCGAGGTCTTCCAGGCACTGGAGGAGATCAAGGCCGCCGGCAAGATCGCCGATTACGGCGTCAGCGTCGAGAAGGTCGAGGAAGCGCTGAAGGCCATCGAATATCCCGGCGTCGTCAGCGTGCAGATCATCTACAACATCTTCCGCCAGCGCCCGGCGCGGCTCTTCTTCCAGGAGGCCGCCCGCCGCAAGGTCGCGATCATCGCCCGCGTGCCGCTGGCAAGCGGCCTGCTCTCCGGCAAGATCACGCGGGACACCGCCTTTGCCGCCGACGACCACCGCAACTTCAACCGCAACGGTGACGCGTTCGACGTCGGCGAGACCTTTGCCGGCGTGCCTTTCGAGACAGGCCTGCAAGCCGTCGAGGAAATCCGTGCGCTGGTGCCGGCGGGCGAGAGCATGGCCGCCTTCGCGCTGCGCTGGATCCTGATGGCGGACGCCGTCAGCGTCGTCATCCCGGGCGCGCGCAACGGCGAACAGGCGAAGGCCAATGCCGCCGCTGCGAGCCTGCCGCCCATCCCGGAAAACGTGATGGAAGCGACGCGCGAGGTCTATGAGCGCCTCGTCGCACCGCATGTCCACCAGCGCTGGTAAAACAGGCAAAGCGCATAAACTGAAATGATAGCCAACATTATGGCTATCTATTTCGTTTATGCGCGGCCCCGCGCTACCGTTCCCCATTGCTCGCAATCACAACTGGGGAACAACCATGAAAAGAATGCTTCTTGCGCTGGCTCTCGCAAGCTCCACCCTGCTTTCGGCCGCCGCATCCGCCGAGACGCTGAAGATCGGCACGGAGGGCGCCTACCCGCCCTTCAACTTCCAGGACTCGGCCGGCAAGCTCGGCGGCTTCGACGTGGAGATCGGCCTTGCGCTCTGCGAGAAGATGAAGGTCGAATGCGAAGTCGTCGGCCAGGACTGGGACGGCATCATTCCGGGCCTCATCGCCAAGAAATACGACATGATCATCGCCTCGATGTTCATCACCGAGGAGCGCAAGAAGCAGGTCGCCTTCACCGACCCCTACTATCTCGCCGCCATGACCCATGCCGCGCCGAAGAATTCCGGCATCACCGACTTCACCAATGAAGGCATGAAGGGCAAGACCATCGGCGCCCAGTCCGGCACCACGCAGGCCGACTATGCCGCCGCCGTCTATCCGGACGCCGACATCAAGCTCTACCCGACGCAGGACGAAGTGAACCTCGACATGGCCAACGGCCGTCTCGACCTGCAGGTCGGCGACATGATCCCGCTGCTCGACTGGGTCACCAAGAACGACGACGGCAAGGCCTGCTGCGAATTGATCGGCAAGCCCATCACCGATCCGAAATTCGTTGGCGAAGGCGTCGGCATCGCCGTGCGTCAGGATGACAACGACCTGCGCGAGAAGCTGAACGCCGCGCTGAAGGCCATCCGCGAGGACGGGACGTATCAGAAGATCAACGACAAGTACTTCTCGATCGATATCTATACGATGAAGTAAGCGTGGAGGCGTAGCGCGCCCCTCATCCGGCCTGCCGGCCACCTTCTCCCCGCAGGCGGGGAGAAGGAAACAAACGGAACCGCTTTCCTTCCTCTCCGCCAGAGTTGCTTGGGGAAATCAGTGCACATCTCCCTTCTCCCCGCTTGCGGGGAGAAGGTCGTGGCAGCGGGATGAGGGGCAGCCCGGCCGCGCATGGCAAGAGCTCTTGCCTTCCCCCGCCCCGCCGTCCTAGCTAGGCGCATGCCGATCAACCGCCTCGAACGCTTCGCCCACAATCTCGACTGGAACCTCCTGCGCACCTTCGTCGTCGTGGTGGAGGAAGGCTCGATCACGCGGGCGGCGAACCGGCTGCTGCTGCAACAGCCGGCCGTCAGCATGGCGCTGAAACGGCTGGAGCAATCGGTCGGCCACCGGCTGATCGACCGCAGCCCCGGCCGCTTCGAGCTGACGGAGGCCGGCGAGCGCCTCCATGCGCTCTGCCGCGACATCTTCACCGCCATCGTGCGCCTGCCGGAGGCGATGGAACCCTCCGGCGAGGACATTGCCGGACATATCACCATCCACGCCGTCAGCCATGCCATGAACCCGGAATGGGACCGGGCGATCGCCGATTTCTTCCGGCTGCATCCGCGCGTCACCGTGGGCGTGACGGTCGAGACGACGACGGACGTGATCCGCTCGGTCGAGCGGGGCGTCGCCACGCTCGGCCTTTCGGACGGCATCATTCCCGAGGGGCTGGACAAGGTGCCCTTCTGCTTCGAGCGCTATGCGCTTTATTGCGGGCGCGGACACCGGCTGTTCGGCAGGCGCGACGCGCGGCTGGAGGACCTGCGCGGCGAGCCCTATGTCAGCTTCCTCGCCGACGTGCTCGGCGGGCCGCATATGGGGCCGGTGACGGCGGTGCGCGCCGTCGGCTCCTTCGGCCAGCAGGTGCGGGCGCTGGCCTTCAACGTCGAGGAGGTGCTGCGCCTCGTCGTCGCCAATGCCGGCATCGGCATGCTGCCGGCCCACCTCACCGACCCGGCGCTGGCCGTCGGCGAGCTCTGGCAATTGCCGCCCTATGACGACCTGCCGGTGACGGAGACCTTCCGCATCACCAATCCCGGGTCGGCGCTCAACCCGGCCGAGCGCGCCTTCCTCGCCCATATCGCCGACGTGCCCGTCTGGCGCTGGGGCGAGCCGCATCAATCCTGATGATACCCGCCTTCAGCGCTATAAATTTGAAGAATATCAGCAGCTTTCGTAGGCCTTTCTCCACTAACAGATGGAGGCGGCCATGCAGACTTTCGACATCGCAATCATCGGCGGCGGCATTGCCGGCCTGTCGCTCGCCTATTTCCTGAGCCCGCACCGCTCCGTCGTGGTGCTGGAGCGGGAGGAAGCGCTCGGCTACCACAGTACCGGCCGCTCGGCCGCCGAGTTCACCCTGCGCGACAACGCGCCCCTCGTGAACGCGCTGGCCCGCGCCAGCCACGCCTTCATGATGAGCCCGCCGGAGGGCTTTGCCGCCGTGCCGCTTCTCGTCACGCGCGGCAGTATCCTGTTCGGCGCCGAGGACAAGGCCGCGCTGGTGCGCGAACGCTTCGAGCAGACGAAGGCGCTCGGCGTCGCCGTTGAATGGCTGGACGAGGCTGCGCTTCTTGCCCGCGCGCCCATCATGAACCCGGCCTATGTCGCGGCCGCCTATTTCGACCCGGACTATTGGGACATCGAGGTGGACGCGCTCCTGCAGGCCTATGCCCGCCACGCCCGGCACAACGGCGCGCAGGTCCTCGAAAGGCGTCCCTTCACCGGCGCCCGCCGCGACGGCGGCCGGTGGCTGATCGAGGCTGGTGGCGAAACCCTTTCCGCCGGCGTGCTGGTCAACGCGGCGGGCGGCTGGGCGGATACGGTCGCCGAACGTGCTGGCGTCAAGCCCCTCGGCATCGTGCCGCACCGGCGCACCGCCGTCACGGTCGACCTGCCGGAGGGCGTGGATGCGGGCAGCCTGCCGGAAATGAACGAAATCGAGGACACGTTCTATTTCAAGCCGGAAGGCGGCCGCCTGCTTGCCTCGCCGGCCGACGCCACGCCCTGCGAGCCCGCCGACGTGCAGCCGGAGGAAATCGACGTCGCCTATGCCGCCCATTATGTAGAGGAGGCGACGACGCTCAGTGTGCGCCGGGTCTTCCGCAGCTGGGCCGGCATGCGCAGCTTTTCCGCCGACCGCCTGCCCATCGTCGGGCCGGCTCAGGACGAGCCGTCCTTCTTCTGGCTCGCCGGCCAGGGCGGTTACGGCATCCTCACCTCGCCCGCCCTCGGCAGCCTTGCCGCAGCCCTCCTCACGGAAAGCCCGGTGCCGGAGCCGCTCGCCCGCGAGGGCATCGGGGCCGAGACCTTCAGTCCCGCACGCTTCCCCTGAAACGAAACGGGCGCCCAATGGGCGCCCGTTCTGCTTTACGCTTCCGCAGCCGGCTTGCCGGCCGTGCCGGTGGCGCGGGCGGTGTCGCGATCCTTCCACCAGCGGCTGAGGAACAAGAGGATCGGGCCGCCGATATAGATCGACGAGGTCGTCGCGACGACGACGCCGAACAGCATCGGCCAGGCAAAGGGCTTGACCGTGTCACCGCCCCAGATCGCCATGGGCAGCAGCGAGACCGCCACGGCGAGCGAGGTGAAGATGCATCGCATGACCACCTGGTTGATCGACAGGTCGATGAGGTCGGAGAACGGCATCGACTTGTACTTGCGCAAATTCTCGCGCATTCGGTCGTACACCACCACCTTGTCGTTGACCGAGTAACCGATCAGCGTCAGCACGGCGGCGATGGCCGTCAGGTTGAAATCGATCTGCATCAGCGAGAAGAAGCCGATCATCTTGGTGATGTCGAGGATCAGCGTCACGATGGCGCCCACCGCGAAGTGCCACTCGAAGCGCCACCAGATGTAGATCAGGATCGCCACCATGCCGAGGCCGACGGCGAGGAAGCCGGAACGCGCCAGCTCGGTGCTGACCGTCGGGCCGACCACTTCCGTGCGCTCGAAATTGGCGTCCGGGATCATCTCGGCGACACCGTTGCGGATCTCCTGGAGCGCCGCGGTCTGCTCGGCCTCGCCGCCCGGCTGGCGCTGGACGCGCACGAGCACGGACGTGCCCTGGCCGAATTCCTGCAGCGCCACTTCGCCGAGGTTGAGGTCCTCCATCTTCTTGCGGAGCGTCGCGAGGTCGATGGGCGACTTGGAGGTCGCCTCGACCTGGATGCCGCCGACGAAGTCGATGCCGTAGTTGAGGCCCGGCGTGAAGAACAGGATGATCGAGCTCGTCGAGATGAAGGCCGACATGGCGATGGCGATGTAGCGGCCGCGCATGAAGGAGAAGGTCGGGATTTCCCAGACCTTGCCGAAGAGCGAATGGATATCGATCTTCTTCATCTTGCGCACGATCACCGCCTCGCGCATCAGGAAGCGCACGAAGGTGATCGAGGTGAACATCGAGATCGCAAGGCCGATGATCATGGTGATGGCGAAGCCGCGCACCGGGCCCGAGCCGAACATGAAGAGCAGGATCATGCCGACCATGGTCGTCATGTTGCCGTCAACGATGGTGGCGTAGGCCTTGTTGAAGCCGACGTCGAGCGCTTTCATGGCCCCTGCCCCACCCGCGGTCTCTTCACGGATACGGGCGTTGATCAGGATGTTGGCGTCCACCGCCATGCCGATGCCGAGGATGATGCCGGCGATGCCGGGCAAGGTCAGCGTCGAGCCGAGGAGGCCCAGCACGCCGATCGTCAGGATCGTGTGCAGCACGAGGCCGAGATTGGCGATGAGGCCCCATGCGCCATAGAGCACCTGCATGAGGATGACGACGGCGAGAAGACCGGCAAAGCCCGTATAAAGGCCCATGCGGATCGAGTCCGAGCCGAGGTTCGGGCCGACGGTGCGCTCCTCGATGATGGTCAGCGGTGCCGGCAGGGCGCCCGAGCGCAGCAGCGCCGACAGGACGGTCGCTTCCTGCGGGTTGAAGTTACCCGAGATCTGGCCCTGGCCGCCGATGATCGGCTCGCGGATGACCGGCGCCGTTAGCACCTTGCCGTCGAGGACGATGGCGAAGGGCTTGCCGACATTGGCCTGCGTGATTTCCGCGAACTGGCGCGCGCCGGTGGAATCGAAGCTGAACGAGACGATCGGCTCGTTCGAGCGCTGGTCGAAGCCGGCCTTGGCGTCGGCGAGCCGGTCGCCGGAGATCGCCACGCGCTCCTCGACCGCATATTTGCGGCCGTCGTTCGCGCCGGGCAGGATCAGCACGCCGCGCGGGGCGACGCCGTTCGGATCCACGGTCTGGTCGACCATGTGGAAGCTCATCTGCGCGGTCGAGCCGAGAAGCTGGCGCAGGCGCGTCGGGTCCTGCAGGCCCGGAAGCTGGACGAGGATGCGGTCGCCGCCGACACGCTGGATCAGCGGCTCGGCAACGCCCACCTGGTCGACGCGGCGGCGGATGATCTCGAGGCTCTGCTCGACGGCGGCCGACATGCGCTCGTTGATGCCGGCTTCGGTCAGCGTCACGTTGATCTGGAGGCCGCTGGTCGCGACATCGATATCCGACGAGCCGGCGCCGAAGCCGAGCGTCGAGGTGGGCGCGGCGAGCTTGCGCACTTCCGGCAGCACCTTGTCGAGCGCCGCCTGGTCGGGCAGCGTAACGGTCAGCGTCGTGCCGTTGAGGCGGGCGGCCGAGGCGCGCTCGCCGGCGGTGCGCAGGATCGCGCGGGTATCGTTGAGCAGCACGTCCATGCGCGCCTTGCGGAGCGCGGCGGAATCCACCTCCAGGACAAGGTGCGAACCGCCCTTCAGGTCGAGGCCGAGGGTGACGGGGTTGGAGGGCAGGAAGTGCCCGTATTTCGCCTGCTGCTCAGGCGTCAGCACGTTCGGCACGGCCGCGAGCATCCCGAAGAGGATGATGGCGGCGGAGACAAACAATGCCCATTTGGAGGTTTTCATGGGGTTGTTCCACTTCAACTGCCGGAACGGCGCGACCGAAAGGCCGGCGCCGACCGTGGGATCGGAATTCAATCGAATGGCGCGGCGCGTTAGCGCCGGAGGGCCTCAGGCGGCAAAAGCCGGAGGCGCGCGGCTGCGGAAGGCAGCACTGCCGGCCGATGCCGGCGCCGCATCTTCCGCCGCCGGGAAGACGACGACGGACGCGGTTTCAAAGGGATAGAGCAGCGCGCCCGCGGTCGGCAGGAGCGCCTTGCCGGCGGAATCGCCGTCCGCAAGGCCCGTCTTGGCCTTGGCGACGCGCCGTTCCGCATGGCTGCCGGCCGGGAACCAGAGGTCCTCGCCGGCAGGCGAGAGCGGCGACGGCGCGACACCGCCTTCAGCGGCCGCCCGCTGTGGATGGCCCGGCGTTCCCGCATCGCCCGAAAGGGGAAACTGCGAGAAGAACAGCGTGAAAAGCAGCACGAGGAAGCCGACGGGTGCAAAACCCCGCTCCCAGATCGTCGCCTCTTTGCCTGTTCCGGTCGTCATGCCTGTCCTTAGCCTTCCCGCAATTCCCGATGGAGGAATTGCCGGGCGGAACGCCGCGCGAAGCAGTCCGCGCGGGCATTGCCGATGGTGCGCCAAGAAACATTTAACCCCCGGCAAGTCAAGTTCGCGGCACCCGTTCCGGCCGTTTCAGCCGTCACAGTTCGTGGATCGTGACGTCCGGGCAGGCTTCCCGCGCAAGCTCCTTCAGGTGCTGGTGGTGGGTCAGGTAGATCACCTGCCCGCTTCTTGCCATCCCGCCCATGACGCGCAGCGCGTTCAGCGCCCGCCGGTCATCGAAGGTCTCCATGATGTCGTCGGCGATGAAGGGCACGATCTCGCGGCTCGCGGCGATCTCGTGGTAGCCGGCAACGCGCAGGGCGAGATAGAGCTGGAAGCGCGTTCCCTTTGAAAGGTCCCGCGCAAGCTTCGAGCCGCCCGCGGCGGCATTGACGACGAGGAATTCGCTGTCCTTCTCCAGCACCGTGGAAAGGCCTGCATATTCGCCGCCGGTAATGTCGCGGAAGGTGTGCGAGGCCCGCTCCATCATCGCGCTGCGGTGGCGCTCGCGGTAAAGGCGAAGAGCTTGTTCGGCGGCCATGATGCCCGCGCGCGTCGAAAGATAGCGCCGCGACCTTTCGGCGAGATCGACCAGCGCGGTGCGCCGCCGCTCCTCCAGCGCCGCCGCCGCGTCGCTGCCAGCGATGGCGGCGAGCGCCTCCTCGGCCTTCGCCCGTGCGAGGTGCTGTTCCTGCACCGCCCGGTCCAGTTCGTCCAGCCGGGCCGAAAGGTCGCCCCGCTCGGCGGCAAGCTGGTCCTCGTCGACGACGGCGAGCAGCGCCTCGGCCGCGTCGACCGTTTCCGCGCGCATCTGCTGCACGAGATCGCGCGCGGCATCCTCCGCGCGGCTGCGCACCTCGTCGCGCTTGCGGTAGGCTTCGAGCAGGATCTCCGCCTCCGCGAGGCTTTCGCAGCCGAGGAAGGCAAAGATATCCGACTGGCGCGAGGCGAGCACCGCGCGGCGCTCGTCCAGCGCCCTCTCCTCCTCGTCGAGCCGCGCGAGGGCCTTGTCGATGGCCTCGCGGCGGTCGCGGACCATTTTCGCCGCTGCAAGGCGGCTTGCGAGCCCGGCGACGGTCGCCAGCGGATCGGCGAGGTCGAAGGGTTCCGTCAGGCGATCGGCCAGGCGATCGGCAAGTCGGGCCGCATGGCCGGCATAATCCTCCTGGTCGCGGCGCATGGCCGCGATGCGGTGCTCCAGTTCGCGCTGCCGCTCGACATTCTGGGCAAGTGCCTGCAACGCCGGCAGCAGGGTCGCGAGGCGATCCGGATCGGCCGGGGCGCTGCCGCTCGCAAGCCACGTGCCGGCAATCGCCGTGTTCCAAACCTCCTGCCATGCCGCCAATGCGCTTGCGGCCTCGTCCATGGCCTTCCCGCGCGCCTCGACATCCGCCTTTGCGCGCGCAAGGCGCTCGGCGGTGGCAAGGCGCTCGGCGCGGGCGGTCTTCAGCGCCTCCAGCCTGTCCTCCGCAAGGAAAAGGGTCTCGTCGAAGCCCGCATCCTTTACCACCCCTTCGGGAAGGTAGGCGGAGAGGCGGAAAGAGACATCGCCCGCTTCCCGCGCGACAAGCCCCGCCTCCATCTCCTGCCGCGCAAGGGCGGCAAGTTTCTCCAGCGCCGCGGCGCGGCGCTCGAGCCAGGAAACCACATCGGCAAGGGAGGCCTGCGGCGCGAGCCCGAGACCGACAGCAAGGGCGGAGGATTCCGCCTCGATATCCGCCTTCTGTCCTTCCAGCCGCAGCGTCTCGGCGCGGAGGGTTTCGAGCCTTGCCGCCCCTTCGGCGACGGTGCGTTCGAGGACGCGGATTTCCGACAGGCGGTCTGCATTGCGCAACCGCGCTTCCGTCGCGCGGTCGTCCTCGCGCATCGCCGCCTCGAAGGTCCCGGCGGACGGTGCGTCCAGCTTTGCCAGATGCGCCTGCCATACCGCTTCGCGCGCGGTGCGCAGGTGAGCCGCCTCTTCCTCCCCCGCCGCGCCCGTCGCCTTGCGAAGCGCATCGAGCGTTGCCCTTGCGGCGGCGACATCGCGCTCCAGCGTAGCGACCTGTTCCCGCTGCCGGTTCAAAGCATCGGTCGCCGCGTCGGATTGCCGGCGCAGGCGTTCCAGTTCATCCGTTGCCGGAGCAGCGACGGCTTCCAGCGCAGCCGCGGAGCCCGTCCATGGCGCGAGGCGGGACAGGGCGCCATCCGCCTCCTGCCGTGCCAGCGCGGCAAGGCGCCGGGCCTCGCGCAGGCGGGCGGGCAGATCGCCGGCGCGGGCGGCGCGAACAATGGCGCCGAGGGCTGACTGGGCCTCCTCGTCGCGCTGTCTTTCCGCTTCGGAGGCGCTGCCGGCCCCGTCGCCGCTGGCGGCAAGGGTCTTTTCCGCCTCCGCGCGCTCCCGCCCGGCGGCTTCGAACCGCTCGGCAAGCGCCACGCGCCGCGACAGGAGGGAGCCGAGCCGTTCGGCAAGGCCGGCGGGCAGCAGGATTTCGAGCGGATCGGCCTCGGCGGGCAGGCCCAGCGTGGCGATGCCGGCGGCGATGGTCGCGGCGACGCGGCCCCGGTCCGCCTCGCGGGCGGCAAGGTCCATGGCGGCGGTGCGGAAGCGGGCCTCCAGCGCCGAGCCGGAAAGCGCGGCGATATCGGCTTCGGCGGCGAATATGGCAAGGTCTTCGGCAAGCGCGGCGCGCTCCGCCACATGGCGCTCGCGCTCGTCGACGACGCGCGTGGCCCGCGCGGCGATCTCCGCCTCTTCGCGCGCAAGCTCGCCGAGCAGCATGCGCCAGGCGGGCGGCGGCGAGTCGCCGAGGTCGAAGCCGCCGAGCTCCGTGCGCAGCGCTCGCAGGCGATGGAGGTAAGGCAACGCGGAAAGGCTGCGCTCCGCCTGCGCAAGCGCTGCCCGCGCTTCTCCGCGCGCGGCCGTCGCCTCTTCGTGGCGCTGGGCCGCGGCATCGCGGTCGCGGACGAGCTGGCCGTAATCACGCGCGGCGACGTCGAGCACCTTGCGCTCGGCGGCCAGCGCCTCGATTTCCGTCTTCAGGATCGACAGGCCGTGCTTGCGGCCGGAGGGGCGGTAGAAGTCGTCGGCTTCCGCCTTCAGCGCGGCGAGGCCGGAGGCCATGTCGGACAGGCCGGAACTGGCGGAAAATAGCATGGAGCCGAGCTCGCCCTCGCTCTTCAGGATGTCCTCGCCGCCCTTCTCGATGCTCTCGTCGTCCAGCGAGAACATGGTGCGATAGGCGTTGCGGTCCATCCCGCCGAGCACGGAGGCGAAGAGCCCGTCCGGCAGCGCCCGGTCGTCGGCCGTAACGAGCGAGCCCTGGTTCTTCTTGAGGCGATAGGCCTCGTGCCGCTGCGCGCCGATGGAGAGCGCACCGCCGACGCGCATCAGCGCATAGGGGTGGAGGAAGCCGTAGGCGCTCGATTTTTCGATGCCGAAGAGGAGATCGAGATAGGCGGAAAACAGCGTCGACTTGCCCGCCTCGTTGGGGCCGTGGACGAGGTGGAAATCGGCCCTGCCCGGCTGCGCGCTGCCGAAATCCAGGCTGCGGTCGGTGAACTTGCCGTAGCGGACGAGGTCCAGTCTGTCGAGACGCATGCGCTAGGCTCCCCCGCTCTCGCCGCCGAGGCGGGCGAGCACGGCGTCCGAGCCCTGAAGGGCGATATCCGACAGCAGCGCCTCCTCCTCCGCCTCGTCCGTGGCAAGGAGGCTGCGCGCCTCCCGCGGAAGCTGGCGCAGCAGATCGCCCAGCGTCTCGCGCAGCTCTTCCCGATAGGCATGGTTCTCCACGACGTCCTCGCGCATCAGGCGCGCCAACTCGGCGAGCGGGCCGGCATCGGCGCCCGCTTCCGCAGCGGGTACGGAAACGGCAAGCTCCACCGCCTCGATCCAGCATTCGCCGAGCGAGGCGGCAAGGTTCTGCAATTCGGCAAGCAGCAGGTCCTCGTCGCGGCGCAGGCGCCAGGCGAGCGGCGTCGCGCCGGTCACGGCGATACGGGCGACGAGATGCGCGCCGCCTGCGGCCGCCCGCGTTGCGCCGAGCAGGCCTTCGGCCCGGTCGAGCATGCCGTTCCAGTCGTCGATGCCGGCAAGGTCGAGCGAAAGCCGCTCGAAGACCGCGACGGCGACGTGGCGCTCCTCGCAGGTGATCGAGCCGTCCTCGGCGACAGTGGCGAGCGTCACGCCCTTCGGCCCGCCCTCGTTGATGTCGCGGCCCTGCGGGTTGCCGGGCATGACGATCCAGGGCTTTTCCAGATGGACGCGCCGCTGGTGGATATGGCCGAGCGCCCAGTAGTCGAAGCCGTGCGCCGAAAGATCGGCAAGCCCCACCGGGGCGTAGGGATCGTGGCGGCTCGCGCCGGCAAGGCTCGTATGCATGAGGCCGATATTGACCGCATCCGGCACCGGCGCACGGAAGGTCGGCAGCAGCGAGGCGGGGGCGTGCGGATTGGCGAAGCTGACGCCGTGGACATGGACCTCGCGGCCATTTTCCAGCACGCCCGCGCGCACCGGCTTGCCGCGCCCGTCGAAGACGTGGACATTGGGCGGGAAGGTCAGCTCGCGGGTGATCTGCGACTGCGCATCGTGGTTGCCACGAATGATGAAGACGCGGATGCCGGCCGCCTCCAGCCGCCGCATCTGGCCCATCAGGAACAGCGCGGTCGCCATGGAGGTCTGCGAACCGTCGTAGAGATCGCCGGCGACGACCACCGCATCCACCGCCTCGGCGATAGCAAGGTCGACGATGCGCTCCAGCGCCTTGCGGGTCGCCCCGCGCACGAGGTCGCCGAGGTCGGCGTTGCGCAGCGCGAGCGAGGCGAGCGGCGAATCGAGATGCAGGTCGGCCGTGTGGATGAAGCGGAATGGCATGGCCGGACCATCGCCCCGGCCACCCGCCCGGTCAATGCTTGCGGCTGCGCCCGCGGCCTTATGGGCGGGTTATGCAGGGAAGAAATCGCCCCTCCCCGAAAAAGACCGAGAAGAGCCAAGAAAAACCGCCTGTTACCGAACAGTTCGCATTTACAGGGATCGTTCAATATCTATGATCAAATTCAACGAAAAACTTTGTGATCATTTGACATGGTCCCTCATAATACCTATATTCCACCTCATGAGTAGCACGATAGAAATCTCCCAAGGCATGTTCAAACTCTACCATCAGGTGAGTCGCCTGGTGAATGAGTGCATGATGGACGAAGGCGTCTCGCTCGCCCGCAGCAAGTTCCTGCTTCTTCTGGAATGTCAGGGCCCGCAGCGGTCGACGGATATCGCCTGCGCGCTTGGTTTCGCACCCCGTACGGTAACGGAAGCGATCGATGGCCTGGAACGCGACAAGCTCGTAAAACGCGAGCCCGACCCCAAGGACCGCCGCGCCAAGATCGTCTCGATCACGGATATGGGCCGGACCGTCATTTCGGCCGCCCAGCAGCCGCAGCACAAGACGATCGAAGCGATCTTCAACGCTCTGACCGAAGATCAGAAGCAGCATCTGAAGGACATCATCGGCTGCCTCAGCGCCAAGACCGAAGAGCTGCAACGGGAAAGAGACAGGAACGCAAGCGAGCTGCCCGAGGCGGCGCCCGCGGCTTCATTGCGCGTCGTCGGCTAAGACCGAACGACAACGAGAAAGGAAAAGGCCGGGATCGCAGGATCCCGGCCTTTTCGTTTGGACGTGAAAACCGCGCCCTCCCCCGCACGAGGAGGACGCGGGACCCGCCGCCTACATGGCGTTGAGCGGGCCGATACCGAAGAACAGCGTTTCGCCGGACGAATCGTCCACGCCGTCATTGTCCGTCACGACGAAGCCGTTGCCGGCCGCATCGATCGTAAAGCCCTCGACCTTGTCGACAACATAGCCATTGGTGGCCTTGAGGTCAGGAATGAGGTCGCGGACCTCCTCCTTCTTCACGACCGGCAGTTCACCGCCGAGCTTGGCCGGCTTCAGGTCGGCCAGCGCCACACGGTAGAGCTTCTTCAGCTTGGCGGCCTGGCCGATCAGGTTGTCACGCTCGATGATATAGGCGTGATCACCGTTCGCCGTGATTTCGGAGAGGCCGACCCAGCCGCTTTCGGTCTTTTCGAGCGGGTAGCGGACAGCGCCCCATTCCTTGTCGGAGGGCTTGTAGGAGACGAGCTTCACAAAACCCTTCTCGTCGTCGCCCCATTCACGCTGGACGGCCATCCAGAGCACCTTGTCGTCGCCTTCGCCGACGCTGGTGATACCTTCGAAGCCGAAGCGCTTTTCGCCGGCGCGCAGTTCAGCGGGAATGGCGATTTCCTTGTCGATCTCGCCCTTCTCGTTCACATGGATGATGGCATGGGCATAGAGCTTGTCGGCATCACCCTCGTTGGCTAGCCAGAAGCCGCCTTCGCCATCCGGCGTCAGGCCTTCGCTGTCGAGCTTCTGCGCGGGGGCACCATTGCGGGTGATGCGCAGGGCATCGACGATCTTCGCCGGCTTCGCGGTGGCATCGATCGTGAAGATCGTCGGCTGGGAGGCGTAGAAGGAATCGTTGACGGCATAGAGCATGCCCGGCTTGTCCTTGACCGGGGCAAGGCCGGAAAGCGCGCCGAAGCCGATCAGTTCGCCGTCCTTCTCGGTGGAGACGATCTGCGGATAGGCAGCCTCCCCTTCCGCGCGTTCATAGATCATGACATGCGAGCGCGCGCCGCCGTCCTCGACAAGGTCGGCCTCGTTGGCCGTCACGAGCAGGTTTCGGCCCGGAATGGCGACGGCGCCTTCAGGCGCGATGCCGGACGGCAGGAGCTGGAGAAGCTGCGGCTCGGCACCGGTATCCTTGTAGACGCCGACGATGGAGGCGCGTTCGGCCAGCACGAAGAACAGGTTGTCCTCGCCGAATTTCGCGGCTTCCAGGCCTTCCGGCTCGACGCCCTTCTTGTTGCGCTTGTCCGGGTAGTGACCGATCCTGGCGATCTCGCGTTCGAAGGCCGCGCCGTTCTCGTAGAGAACCTTGCCCTGCTTGTCGAAGATG
>Ga0153917_1000718_pt1 | contig 18346 bp, 13 predicted proteins | sample TSFL001MetaG_FD_104695 | JGI IMG/M metagenome (GOLD analysis project Ga0153917, IMG submission 104695) | Attine ant fungus gardens microbial communities from Florida, USA - TSFL001 MetaG | ecosystem: Host-associated > Fungi > Mycelium > Unclassified | place: USA: Florida, Paynes Creek Historic... | reverse complement strand
GCCAGAAGGTCTGCCAGCCATTGGCACCCAGCGACAGCGCCGCTTCCTCGTCGCCATTGCCTTGCACCTGCATGAGCGGGATGAGCTCGCGCGCGACGAAGGGGAAGGTGACGAAGATCGTGGCCAGCACGATGCCGGGCACGGCGAAGATGATCTCGATATCGTTGGCCTTGAGCCAGGGTCCGAAATAGCCCTGCGCACCGAAAAGCAGCACATAGACGAGGCCCGACACCACCGGGGAGACCGAGAAGGGCAGGTCGATCAGGGTCGTCAGGAACGCCTTGCCCTTGAACTCGAACTTGGCGATGGCCCAGGCCGCCGCCACGCCGAAGACGAGGTTGAGCGGCACCGCGATGCCGGCGACCAGCAGCGTGAGGCGAATGGCGGCGAGCGTATCGGGATCGCCGAAGGCGGCGAAGAACGCGCCCGCCCCCTTGCGGAAGGCCTCGATGAACACCGCGGCCAGCGGCAGGAGCAGGAAGAGCGCCAGGAACAGGAAAGCGAGCGCCATCAGCGTATAGCGGGCGGCGGGCGCCTCCGTCGTCGGCGAGCGGAAGGGGCGGGATTCACGCGCCATGACCATACCTCCTGCGGCTCCACGCCTGGATGAGGTTGATGACGAGCAGCATGGCGAAGGACAGCGCCAGCATGATCGTGGCGATCGCCGTCGCTGCGCCGTAGTTGAACTCTTCGAGCCGGATGACGATGAGCAGCGGCGCGATTTCCGAGACATAGGGAATGTTGCCGGCGATGAAGATCACCGAGCCGTATTCGCCGACGCCGCGCGCGAAGGCGAGCGCGAAGCCCGTCAGGATCGCCGGCGCGAGCCCCGGCAGCAGCACGCGGAAGACCGTCTGGAAACGGTTGGCGCCAAGCGTCGCCGCCGCCTCCTCGACCTCGCCGTCGATCTCCTCCATGACGGGCTGCACCGTGCGCACCACGAAGGGCAGGCCGATGAAGACAAGGGCGATGACGATGCCGGTCGGGTTGAAGGCCGCCTTGATGCCGAAGACGTTCAGCACCTGCCCGACCCAGCCGTTCGGCGCATAGAGCGCGGCAAGGGCGATGCCCGCCACGGCCGTCGGCAGGGCGAAGGGCAGGTCGACCACCGCATCGACGATGCGCCGGCCGGGAAAATCGTAACGCACGATCACCCAGGCGACCATGACGCCGAAGACGACATTGATCAGCGCGGCGAGAAAGGCCGTGCCGAAGGACACCTTGAGCGCATTCAACGTGCGCTCGTCGGCAAGGATGGCGAGGAATTCCGGACCCGACAGCGAGGCGGAACGCCAGACGAGGCCGGCGAGCGGGATCAGGATGATGAGCGTGAGGTAGGCGAGCGAAAAGCCAAGCGTCAGTCCGAAGCCCGGAATGACGCTTGGCTGTCTCAGTCGCCACCGCACCGAAGCGGCAGCAGAAGTCGACACGTTACTCAGTTCCCCGGCTTGTAGATCTGGTCGAAGACCCCGCCGTCACCGAAATGCTCGGGCTGTGCCTTTGCCCAGCCGCCGAAGATCGGGTCGTCGATCGTCACCAGCTTAATGTCGGGAAGCTGTTGCAGCAACTCGGGTTTCACCAACTCCCGCTTGGAGGGGCGATAGAAGTGCTTGGCCGCGATGTTCTGGCCCTCTTCCGAGTAGAGATATTCGAGATAGGCTTCGGCCTGCTTGCGCGTGCCCTTGGCATCGACATTGCCGTCGACCACCGCGACCGGCGGCTCGGCGAGGATCGAGATCGGCGGGGCGACGATGTCGAAGGAATCCGCGCCGAATTCGGCACCCGCCAGATAGGCCTCGTTTTCCCAGGCGAGCAGCACGTCGCCGATCTGGCGCTGGGCGAAGGTGGTCAGCGCGCCGCGCGCACCCGTGTCGAGCACCGGCGCCCGCTTGTAGAGCTCGGCGATATAGGCCTTGATCTTGTCCTGGTCGCCGCCGAATTCCTGGTTCGCCCAGGCCCAGGCCGCAAGGTAGTTCCAGCGTGCGCCGCCGGAGGTCTTCGGGTTCGGGGTGACGATCTGCACGTCGCCCTTCACGAGATCGCCCCAGTTATGGATGTTCTTCGGGTTGCCCTTGCGCACGAGGAAGACGATGGTCGACGTATAGGGCGCCGAATTGTTCGGCAGGCGCGAGCGCCAGTCCTTGGCGATCTTGCCGGTCTTCTCGACGATGGCGTCGATATCGCTTTCGAGCGCCAGCGTCACCACGTCGGCCTCCAGCCCGTCAATCACCGCGCGGGCCTGCTTGCCGGAGCCGCCATGCGACTGCTGGATCGTGACGTCCTCGCCGGTCTCGGCCTTCCAGTGCGCCGCGAAGGCGGCGTTGAAATCCTTGTAGAGTTCCCGCGTCGGATCGTAGGAAACGTTCAGCAGCGTGGTCTCGGCCATCGCCGCCGAAACGCCGCCGAGCACGAGGCTCACACCAAGGGCGAAAGCCCCAACACCTTTCAGAAATTTCGACATCTCCAACCTCCTGGTCTCTGCCTCGGTCAAAACCCTAGAGAATTAGTAGACTTAGTCAACAATGGCCGGAAACTTCGCAAAACCGGTTCCAAACGGGCCGCAACGACGCAATGGGCGCACTGTCCCACCCGGCGGCAAGCGCACAGTTCATCTCGAAAACGCCCGGGCGAACGCAAAATGCATCCGCGAAAAATTCAGGTTTTCCGGCCGCCCGCCGGATTTTTTTCAGCCATTCGACACCCGCCTGTGACTGGAAAGGGGCACGGCGAGAACGCCGCGATAGACCTGCCGCACCGTCTCGGCGAAGGTGAAGGGGCCGGGGCGCAGGCTGGAGGCGATGGCCCCCACCGCCGAGAGCCCGCGCAGGGGCGCGCCGTCGTTCAGGAGCTGGCCGCAATCATCGGCAGAGAGCAGCGCTACATCGCAGCCGAGCAATCCCGCAAGCGCGCGGGCGGACGGCGCCTCGCGGCAGTCGATGACGGTCTCGTCGGGGGATTTCGGATCGCGCGGGGGAACGAAGCGGGTGCGGCCGCTCTCGAATTCCGCGGCAAGGCGCCGATGGATATCGCCGGCGAGGCGCACGGAGAAATGCCGGTGCAGGCGCAGGATATGGCGGCGGTAATGGTTGCGCTCGGCCTGGGGCAGGTTACGCCAGACGACGGAAAGACGGGCGGAGGCTGCATCGACGACGGTCTGCCATTGGCCGCCGTGCCGCGCCTCCGCGATGCTACATTCCTGCCGGATATAACGGAAGGCGTCCCTCAGCGAGCGGCTTGTGGGCGGCTCGCCGAAGACCATGCCTTCATGGCCCCGGCCATGCGGCTGCGGCAGGCGGCCCGCCGCGGCGGCGACCTCGACGGGCCCGGAGAACCCGCGCCGGCGCAGGTCGAGCAGGATGGCCGCAAGGCGCGGGCCGTTGCCGACAAGGGTCAGCGGCGGCGGGTTCTCCTGCCCCGAAAGGAGCGCGGCGGCGGCGAACGCCTCCCGCCAGGACGCCGCCTCGCGCTGCGCCATGCCGAAACCGGTCGCGATGAAGACATGGTCGAAGACGGCGCCTTCGCCGTCCCGAAATGCAAGGCGCACACCATCGGCCTCCGCAAGGAGATGGCGCACCGTGCCGCGGATGGTGCGGATATGCACGTCCGGGCGCTGCGAAAGTGCCTCGCCGAACCGCGCCATCAGATAGTCGCGAAAGAGCGCGCGCGGCACATGGATATCCTGCGGGCCGCGCAATGCGGACACCGTGCCGGCGGCAAGAAGCGTGTCCTTCAGCCAGCGGGAAAAATCGTCCGGCCGCTCGGGAAGGACGGAAAGGTCGCGGGCGGGCTCGGTGGTCAGCGCCTCGCCGGCAGGGCCGTCGCCGAAGGCGCCGGGCGCATCCTCGGCATCGATCATCCAGGCTTCGAAGGGCCGGTGAAACCGGCGCATCAGCGCGATGATCGTGGCGAGCCCCGACGGTCCCGCGCCGACGACCGCGATGCGCGCCATCGGCGATGCGCCCGTACAGCGGGCGTCTTCTGCTGCGACCCTTTCGAAGAACATGTCCTGTCCCTCCCCTGCACCGTGAAGCAAGAAGCGGAAGACACGATAGCGCAGCCTTCGATAATTTTCTACCTTTTTTGTAGATAATAAATTTCACCGATTCCGAGCCCAAAGCGAGGCCGGCGAACTTCCTTCTCAGGAACGCGTTCCTTCATTAAAATAGTGGAACTGGGCGGGCGGCCACAGGGGTCGCGCACCCATTCCGTCGGCGGCGCGGCACATGGCAGGCGCCGCGGAACGATCCGGCGATGTCGCCCGAGCTGGCCAGAACCAATCTATACAATCTTTATAGAATGTGATCTTTCTATCCCGATAATGCCTATGCGCCCTGGAACCGCATTCCGTAAGGAGCAGACGACATGGGTACGTTTTCATCGGCACTCGACCGCCCGGCCCGAACGGCCGCGGTCATCGGAACCGAGGATGAAGCGATCACCGTTGCCGGCACGGTCGCCGAGGTTTTCAGCTTTCCCGCGGAGGCCGGCGCCGCCGCCGGAACGGCCGAGGCCCGCCTCGATCTTCTCTCCCGCTCGGGCCTCTTCGGCATTTCCGTTCCGACGGAACACGGCGGAATAGACGTCTCGAACACCGTTCTGGCCGAGGTCTGCACTGTCGCCGCCAGCCGGTCCGCGGCGCTCGCGGATGTTCTCGCCGCCCATTTCGGCGCCGTCGAAGAAGTCCGCAGCCATGGCAGCGAAAGCCAGCAGGGCACGGTCTTTTCCGCCGCCCTCGCCGGCGGACGGCTGGCGCGGGCATCGGCCCGCCGCAACGGAGAGAGCGTCGGCGCCCTTCCCCTCGTCGCGAGCGGCCTTGCCTGGCGGCTCGGCGGCGAGGCCCTCTGTACCCCCTGCGCGAGGCATGCCGACTGGCTGCTGGTGCCGGCCCATCTCGACGGCGGACGGTCGGCGGGCCTCCTGCTTGCGACCCGCATCGACGGCCTCCACTATGTCGCCAACAGTTGCGAACCGGCGAAAGGCGGCGTCCAGCCCGCCGAGCACGTGCTCTTCAAGGACGTGGCGATCGATGGAGACACCCTGCTGCATTCCGCCGGGGAGACAGCACTGCACGGCGTCGCCCGTTCCCTCGACCTGCTGCTGGAAGCGGCGCGCCGGATCGGCGCTGCCCGCGAAGCGATGCGGCATCTGCTGGACGACGACGCCGGCGATCCCATCGAGACCGGCCGTCTTGCCGCCCGGCTCGCCGCCGCCGAAGCGATGGCCGGCGAAGCGGGACGCGCCATCGATGCCGCGCAGATCGGGCTAGCCGGACAGCACCGGACGAACGCCTTTCTCGCGGCGGCAGCGGCCCTTGCCGCCGCCGAAGACGCCGCCGACGCCCTTCGCCGGGCCGGCACTGCGCCGGCGGGAGAAGCATCGCTCTCCCCGCATCTTGCCGCCATCCTGCGGGAAAGCGGCCGATTGCGCCGCGACGAGCACCGCCGTCCGCCGGAAGAGGAAGGCTGAACGCAGCCCGCTGCTACCAGCGCGAAAGGCGAAGTAGCCCTCGCCCCGCCAATACCGTACCTGTTCCGCTAAGCCCTGCCATAAGGGCAAAAAAAATGGGCCGGCGAAATTCGCGGCCCATGAGGTGTGAAGGTCAAAAACCTCCAGAGGGGAACAGCTGATACAGCGGCACTGGGAGGAAAACCGCCATGCGCATCAGCTGTGTGCAATATGGTCGTTTTTTGATCAGATGGAAAACATTTATTGTGCAGTGCAGCTATGCGCATGCTGCATCGCTCACCACCTCAAAAATCGCTGCCCGCCACATAGAGTGCGGCAAGCGCCTCGAAGCCCGCCTGGTCCTCCGCCGTGAAGCGGCCGGGCGAAGGGCTGTCGAGATCGAGCACGCCGAGCACGGCGCCCGCGCGGATCAGCGGCACCACCACCTCGGAGCGCGAGGCGGCATCGCAGGCGATATGACCGGGAAAGGCATGCACGTCCGCCACGAGCTGGCTGCGCGCCTCGGCGACCGCCGTGCCGCAGACGCCCTTGCCGACCGGAATGCGCACGCAGGCGACCTTGCCCTGGAACGGCCCCAGCACGAGTTCGCCGGGCGTCTTCAGGAAATAGAAGCCGGCCCAGTTGAGGTCGGCGACGGCATCGTAGATCAACGCCGAGAGGTTCGCCGCATTGGCGATCGCATCGCGCTCGCCATGCAGCAGGCCTTCCGCCTGGGCGAGAAGCTCGCGGTAGAAGCCGGGCTTGTCGGCGGCTTCGATCTTGCGGATGTCGAACATGGCAGGGTTCCTGAAAGGCTGGGATCGCCCGTCGATAGACCCGCTTGCCGCTTCTGGCAAGAATGAAGCGCGCCGCTCACAGCGGCAGCCACCAGACCAATAGCCGGCTGCCCGCTTCGTCGAGACGCTGGCAACCTGTTCGCAATAAAAGGCGGGCAGCGACTTGCGCTGCCCGCTCGAGATGCCGGCCTATTTCCGGTGGTGAACCGGTTGGAGGCCATAGACCGGCGTGGGGAGGCTTTCCAGGCGCGCCTTGAGCTGGAGCGCCAGATATTGGGAATAGTGGCGCGACTGGTGCAGGTTGCCGCCGTGGAACCACAGCGCGGCCTGCTGCGTCGGCTTCCACATGTTGCGCTGCTCGCCCTCCCAGGGACCCGGATCCTTCGGCGTGTCGGAGCCGAGGCCCCAGACCTTGCCGACCCGGTCGGCCGTCTCCTGGTCGATGAGGTCGGCGACCCAGCCGTTCATCGAGCCGTAGCCCGTCGCATAGACGATGACGTCGGCCGGGATCTCCCTGCCGTCCGAAAGCTTCACGGCATTCTCCGTGATCTCCTCGACCTGCCCGGCGGCAAGCTTCACCTTGCCGTCGATGATGAGCTGGGAAGCGCCGATGTCGATATAGTAGCCGGAGCCGCGCCGCAGGTACTTCATGAAGAGGCCCGAGCCGTCCGCGCCCCAATCGAGCTGGAAGCCGGCCTTTTCCAGCGCCGCGTAGAAGTCGGCGTCGCGCTCGCGCATCTTGTCGTAGAGCGGGATCTGGAATTCGTGCATGATCCGGTAGGGGAGCGAGGCGAAGATGAGATCGGCCTTCTGCGTCGTCACGCCATTCGCCAGCGCCTCTTCGGAATAGAGCGCGCCGAGGCCGATATCCATCAGCGTGTCCGACTTGACGATATGGGTCGTCGAGCGCTGGATCATGGTGACGTCGACGCCGGCCTCGTGGAGCGCCGCGCAGATGTCGTGGGCCGAATTGTTCGAGCCGATGACGACGACCTTCCTGCCCTTGTAGCCGTCCGGTCCCGGATGCTGCGAGGAATGGTGCTGGTCGCCGGCAAAGCGCTCGCGTCCCTTGAAGTCGGGGATGTTCGCCTTGCCGGACATGCCGGTCGCGAAGACGAGCTGCTTTGGCCGCAGCACGACCTCCTCGCCGTCACGGTCGACGACAATGGTCCACTCCTGCGCCGCCTCGTCCCATTTCGCGGACTTCGCGGTGGAACGGGTCCAGTAGTTCAGCTCCATGACCTTGGTGTAGAATTCCAGCCAGTCGCCGATCTTGTCCTTCGGCGCGAAGACCGGCCAGTTCTTCGGAAAGTCGATATAGGGCAGATGGTCGTACCAGACGGGATCGTGCAGGCAGAGCGACTTGTAGCGCTTGCGCCAGCTGTCGCCCGGCCGGTCGTTCTTCTCGAGGATGATGGTGGGCACGCCGAGCTGGCGCAGCCGCGCGCCGAGCGCGATGCCGCCCTGCCCGCCGCCGATGATGACGACATAGGGCTGTTTCTCGTAGCCGAGCGTGCGCTCTTCCTCCTCGCGCTCCTCCTTCCAGGTCTTCGCGCCAAGGTTCTGGCCATGCTTCGCACCGAGCGGGCGGGTGAAGCCGGATTTCTCCTCATGGCCCTTCAGTTCGGAAAGCGCCGTCAGCAGCGTCCAGACGAGGCCGTCCTTGAAGCGGACGAGGCCGTAGCCGCGCCCGGTCGCCGTCTCGAAGGTGATCCAGCTTTCCAGGACGCCGTCATTCTCCGTCGCCTCCTCGCCCGAAGCGACCCGCCAGTTCGACGGCTTGGCGGCGGAAAGCTGCGATTGCAGCATGTCGCGCACCTGATCGCGGCCTTCGACGGTCTTGATGTTCCAGGTGAAGGCGACGAGGTCGCGCCAATAGCATTCCTCCGCGAAAAGGCCGACGGCATCGTCGATCCGGCCGGCGGCAAGGGCCGCGCCGAGCGTATCGAGAAGTGTCTGGACGCGGGTGGTGGGGGTTTTCTCGAGCATCGTTTCTCCTCCTGCTCAGTGGAAAACGGGACGGCTCCTCAACCGTCCCGCAGAACGGACCGGCCTATCGCGTGAGGTCGATCAGGATCTTCAGGTGCTTGCCGGCGGGGTCGAGCAACTGGTCGAACCCTTCGGCGACGGCCTCGCCGAGCGAGACACGTTTCGTGACGATGCGGCTCGCCGGAATCTGGCCGCTGGCGATCAGCCGGGCGATGCGCGGCCAGTAGTGGGTCGGGTAGGCCCAGGAGCCGCGGATATCGATGTCCTTGAAGGTGACGTCGAACCAGTTCAGCGGGTTCTCGCCGGGATGAAGCCCGGTCTGCACCACGACGCCCTGCTTTCGCACGGCGTCCGCGCAATTCTTCAACGCATGTTCGTTGCCGACGCATTCGATGGCGACATCGCAGCCGACGCCGCCCTCCGTCTCGGCGCGGATGACGTCGCCGACCTTTTCCGTCCGGGGGTTTATGGTGCGCACCTCGCCCAGCGCCTCCCGCGCCAGGGTCAGCCGGGTATCGTTGAGATCGGACAGGAAGATCTGCGAGGCCCCGGCCGCCCGCGCCGCCATGGCAACGAGAATGCCGATCGGTCCCGCGCCGGTGACGAGCACGCTGTTGCCGGCCGTCACGCCACCACGATCGCAGGCATAGACGGCGACCGCCGTCGGCTCGATCAGGGCGGCTTCCTCGTCGCTCAGCGCATCGGGAATGGGCTGGACGTTATAGTCGTTGACAAGCGCTGCCTGCGCCATGCCGCCGGAATGCCAGGACAGGCCGGCGAGCGCTAGGTTGCCGCTGAGGTGGAACAGGCCGCGGTCGGCATAGTAGTCGCCATGGCGGGGCATGATCAGGGGCTGGATCGAGACACGGTCGCCCGGCTTTACATGGCCGACCCCTTCGCCGACAGCCTTGACGACCCCGCCGAATTCGTGGCCGAGGATCTGCGGGCCGTGCGCGCCGGTAAACGGATGCGGTTCCTTCGGCACGAAGATCGGGCCATAGGCATATTCATGCAGGTCCGTGCCGCAGATACCGCAGAAGCGGTTCTCGACCAGCACCTCGCCCGGGCCGGGCGACGGCGGCGCATCGACCTCCTCGATACGCAGGTCCCTGGCGGCGTGGAAGCGCAGAGCTTTCATTGAGTTCCTCCTGTCGTTCTTGCGCAGGAGGATCAGCAAGCACCGTGCCAGAACGGCCGATGGAAGAATTTCCAAGTCCTATCAATGGCTTCCACCAAAGGAAGCCGGATCGCTGGGCGGGATGCAACAGGTGGCGTGCGACAGGTGTTGCAGCCGTTGCGTCAGTTGAGGCGCTTGAGGCGGCGGTGGATGGTGGAGCGGTTGACGCCGAGCTTGCGGGCGAGCGCGGAAACATTGTTGCCGCAGTCCGTGAGGGCCTGGCGCAGGGCGTCCTCGTCGCCGGGCCGGGCGGCGGCCGGTTCGGCGAAAAGGTGATCCGGCAGGCTGTCGGTGCCGATCACGCCGCCCTCCGACAGCGCCGCCGCCACGCGCAGCGCATTGGAAAGTTCCCGCAGGTTGCCCGGCCAGTCATGGGCGAGCAGCACGGCCCGCGCCGCCCTGTCGAGCCGGTAGGACGCGCCGTTCTCCTTCTCGATGCGGGCGAGGAGCTGGTCGACGAGCCAGCCGAGATCCTGCCGCTGCCGAAGCGCCGGCAGGCTGAGCGTCGCCGCGTTGAGGCGATAATACAGGTCCTGCCGGAAACGGCCTTCCCGCACCAGTTCGGCAAGGTCGCGATGCGAGGCGGAGAGAACCCTGAGGCGCACCGCCCGCGCCTTGAGCGCACCGACCGGCTGCACCTCGTTTTCCGAGAGCACGCGCAGGAGCCGGCCTTGCAGGGCAAGCGGCATGTCGCCGATCTCGTCGAGGAAGAGCGTGCCGCCGCTCGCCTCCTCGATCAGGCCGCGCTTGCCCTTCTGGCTGGCGCCGGTGAAGGCGCCCGGCGCATAGCCGAAGAGTTCGGATTCGATGAGGTGTTCGGGGATCGCCGCGCAATTGACCGCGACGAAGGCGCCGCTGCCGCCGCAACCGTCATGGATCGCCCGCGCCAGGAACTCCTTGCCGCTGCCCGTCTCGCCCTGGATGAGGATCGGAATATCGCGCGCCGCGAGCTTTGCCGCGCGCGCCTGCACCCGCTCCATCGCGGCGTCGCCGTTGCTGAGGTCCCGGAGCGCCCGCGGCAGGCGCGGCTGCGCCGGCACGGCCGAACGAAGATTGACCGCCGGCGCGACGGCGCTCGCGAACAGCACCAGCCCGTTGCGCGCCTGAAGCAGCCGCTCGCCGTTCGACCGGCCGCGCATGAAGCGCGGCAGGTCGTCGACGTCGATGTCGAAGACCTGCGAGATCGGCTGGCCGAGGAAATCGCGGGTGGAAAGGCCGGCAAGGTTCATCGAACGGGCGAGCGCGCCGAAGCCGCCATGGGTGAGGCCGGTGATGCGGCCGCTGCCGTCGAGGGCGATGGCCGCATCGGGATCGACATCGAGGAATTCCGGCGAGCGGGCAAGGCGCAGCACCCAGTCGTTGCGGGTGCGGGTCATGAGATTGGCAAGCTCGATGCGCCGCGCGGTGGAGGCGACGAGATGCAGCGCGAGCTGCTGGCTCGTCTTCACCGTCGGCGAGCGGAGCTGCGAGATGTCGAGCACGGCCGTCAGGCTGCCCAGCGTGTCGAAGACCGGCGCGGCGGTGCAGGTGAGGCCGATATGGCTGGTGTCGAAATGGTCGTCCTGATGGATGATGACAGGCTCGCCCGAGACCATGCAGGCCCCGACCGCGCAGGTGCCCGCCCGGTTCTCCGACCATTCCGAGCCGAGATAGAGGCCCGCCTTGCGCAACTGGTTGTCGAAGGTCGGATCGCCCATGAAATCGACGGTGACGCCGCGCGCATCGGAAAGCAGCAGCACGTAGTTCTGCCCCGCCACCTGGTTGAACAGCGCTTCCAGGCCCGAGCGGCCGATGCGGATCAGCTCCTCGGCCTGTTCGCGATGCTCGCGCAGCTTCAGTTCGGGAACGATATAGGCTTCCTGCGCGACGGCCGGATCGAGCTTGTAGTCGTTGAGGCAGCGCAGCCAGGACTGGATGACGGGCGCATCGCGCGGGCTGACCGCGCCCATGCCGACGCGTTCGATCTCCCGTATGTGCGACAGCGTCGACACCATCCAGACATCCTCCCGCGCGCATGGTCGCACAGGAGGGCCCGTCCGGCAATCGCCTCGCTATCCATCCTTAGTCGGCCTTCCAGTGCGGATAGGTCGGCGGGAACATCGTTTCGACGGAAGGATGGCCCCAGCTGCGCTCGGGATATTTGGCGACCAGCCCGTCGAACTGCGCCTGCGCCTGTCTCCGCGCCGCCTTGATGTCGATGCCGGCCACCTCGCCGTCGCGCATGGAGAGCCGCCCGTCGACGAAGACGGCGCGCGTCACCCGACCGGTCGCGCCGAAGATCAGCGATTGCACGGGATCGACGGTCGGCGCGAAACGCGGGTCGGAGAGGTCGAAGATGGCGATGTCGGCCTTGGAGCCCGGCTGCAGGCGGCCGATATCCGAGCGGCCGAGCGCATCCGCGCCGCCGAGCGTCGCCGCATCGAAGACCTCCGCCGTCGAAAGCCCCGCCTCGCCCGCCGCGATGCGGCCGGTCATCAGCGCGACGGCCATGTTCAGCACCATGTCGGGCGGCGTCGTGTCCGTGCCCATGCCGATGCGGATGCCGAGATCGCGGCAGCGGCGGAAGGAGTTGAGATATTCGCCGCCGCGGGCATAGACCAGCGGGCAATGGGCGATGGTTACGCCATGCTTCGCATAGAGGTCGAGGTCCTCCGGCTCGGCCTGCACCGCATGCGGCGCGATCAGCCGCTCGTTGAGAAGGCCGTGGCGCGCCATCCATTGCGGCGCGGTGGTGCCGTGCAGGCGGGCGACGGTCTGGCGCTCCATCTTGCCCTGCGCCATATGCAGGCGCACCGGCAGGCCCATCTCGGCGGAAGCCGCCATGGTGCGCTGGAGAAGCGCCAACGTCGAGGTCTCCACCCGGTCCGGCGCGAGCATGCCCTGCACCAGCCCCTCGTGGCGGCCGGCGATGCGGCCGGCAAAGGCGATGGCGTCCTCCAGCCCCTTGAGACCGCGCGCCTCGTCGAAGATCGGCTCCAGCACGCCGGGCGCCTCGCAGACCATGCCGCCCGAACGATAGGCCGGGCCGAGCCAGACGCGCAGGCCGAGATCGCCCGCCGCATCCGCCGCGCCCTCGAACTCGGCGACGGTCTCCGCCCATTCGCGATAGAACAGCGAGGCGATGGGCAGCGCTGAGGTGACGCCGCTCAGGAGCAGCTGCGCAAAGGCGAAGCGCTTCTGGAAGACGAGCTGCTCCGGGGTGTACATCTCGTAGGGGCCGCGCTCGACATAGCTGCGCGGCCAGACGCGGCCCGTCGCCCAGCCGGGACCGTAGTCGATGGTCAGGACCGTGGTGTCGATGTCCGACAGGGCGTCGAGATCGACGAAGCCGGGCGAGACCAGCATATCGCCAAGTTCGATGCGCCGCGCCACCTCGCCGGGAAAGCGCGGGCCGGCATAGACGACCTCCTGCCCCTCGATGACGATCTCGCCGTCGGTCAGAAGCCGGTGGCGGCCGTTTTCATGGGCGACGATCCAGCGGGCGGAAAGCGCGGTGCGGCCTTCCGGGCGGCGGCCGAGGACGAGGTCGGAAAGGGTCATGGATCTATCCAGTCTGGCAATCGGATTTCAAACTATTCGATAAGGTCGAGGTCGCGGCTGTGCCCCCAGAACATCCGGGGCGTCTCCAGCGCATAACGCAGGCCGAGGCGGTCGATCATCAGGTCGGCCTCGCGCTGGGCGGCGTCCAGCACCGCGTCCTGGTCGACATGGACCGGCTTGCGGTCGCGCAGCAGCACCTTGCCGCCGACGAGGACGGTGTGCACATCGTTGCCATTGGCGAAATAGGTGACGCGGTATTCCGGCATATGGGCGGGATAGAGATGCGGCCGGCGCAGGTCGACGAGGATGACGTCGGCCTTCTTGCCCGGCTCCAGCGAGCCGATCTCGCTCTCCAGGCCGACCACGCGGGCGGCATCGATGGTGCACATTTCCAGCGCCTTGCCCGGTGGCAGCCAGCTCGGGTCGTGGAAATGGGTGCGGTGGTAGTGCATGCATTGCTGCATGTGGCGGAACATGTCCGCCGAACGGTCCGGCGCGGTCGCATCCGAGCCGATGACGACGGTGACGCCGGCATCGAGAAGCTCCGTCACCGGGCAACGCGCGAGGATGGCGGCGACGGCGCTCGGATTGTGCACGATGGTCGTGCCGGTCTTGGCGCAGATCGCGATCTCCTCCTCGTCCAGCCCCGTGGCATGCGACAGCAGCGTGCGCGGGCCGAGAATGCCTATCTCGTTCGCGATGCGGACGCTGCCCTTGGTGTGGCCGTCCTGCGTGAAGACGAGGCCGCGCTCTTCCGCATATTGCTTGACCGCGCGCGACTGGGCGACGGCCTCTTCGGCACCCGCGGCCTCCCGATAGCCACGATGCAGCGTCGGCGTCAGCAGGGCGACGTGCAGGCGGCCGTCATGGCTGCCGTGCCAGCGGTCGACGAGGGTCTTGCAGGTGGCAAGCTGCTGCTCGAAGGAAACCGGATAATCCGTCCGCGCTTCGCCCTCCCAGCGGGCATAGGTCAGCGGATGCGGCGGGCGCGTCGTGCCGACGGCGACCACCGAGCGCGTGCCGATGCCGAGCACGCCTTCCATATGCGCATCGCCATAGACCGGCCCGTCCGTGCGCATGATGGAATCGCCGCCGCCGAGCAGCGAGACGCCCGTGGTGACGCCAAAGCGCAGGCGCTCCAGCGCAGCAAGTTGCGCCTCGGCGAACCAGAATTCCGGCGTCGAGCCGACCGTATAGGCCCCGCGGCACGCCTGGTACCACGGATCGCTCTTGCCGCCGCCCAGCGTCTTGATCAGGCCATGGCCGGCATGGGCATGGGCGTCGACGAGACCGGGCATGATCGCCATGCCGCGCGCATCGATGACCTCGCCGGCCGGATGCGCCGCCTCCACCTCCGCCGTCGGGCCGACGGCGACGATGCGGTCACCCGTGATGGCGACCGCCCCGTCGGCGATGATCCGGCGTTCCGGGTCGATGGCGATGACGGTGCCGTTCTTGATGAGGATATCGGCCATGGAGAGTCTCCCTTCAGTCACTCCGCGGCGGTCTGGCGCGAAAGGATACGATCGAGCGAGGGCGCGAGCCGCAGCAGCTCCTTGGTGTAGTCGTGCTGCGGCGCGGTGAACAGCGTCTCCGTATCGGCCAGCTCGACGATCTCGCCCGCCTTCATCACCGCGATGCGGTCGCACATCTGGCGGATCACCGCGAGGTCGTGGCTGATGAACAGCATGGAGAGGCCGGCAAGGTCGCGCAGGTCCTTGAGGAGATTGAGAAGCTGCGCCTGCACCGACACGTCGAGCGCCGAGGTCGGCTCGTCGCAGATCAGCAGCGACGGGCGCGGGCCGAGCGCGCGGGCAATGGCGATGCGCTGGCGCTGGCCGCCGGAGAAGGCGTGCGAGAAGCGCCCGCCCGCATCGGCCGGCAGGCCCACCGCCTCCAGCAGGGTCTTCGCATCCTGCCGCGCCTCTTCCGCGTTGGAAGCGAGCTTGTAGAACAGGATCGGCTCGGCGATGGCGGAATTGATGCGCAGGCGCGGATTGAGCGCCGAATAGGGGTCCTGGAACACCATCTGCAGCGACTGTCGGACGGATTTCTCACGCTTCGCGCCGAGCGCCGTGCCCTGGAAGTCGATGCTGCCGGAACTCTGGGTGACGAGGCCGGCGATGGTGTTGGCGACGGTGGTCTTGCCGCAGCCCGATTCGCCGACGAGGCCGAAGATCTCGCCACGGCGGACATCGAAGGAAACGCCCTTCACCGCCCTGAAGACGGACGCCTTGCGGCCGGGGATCAGCGAACGCCCGCCATATTCAACGGCAAGGTCGCGCACGGAAAGGACGACATCGTCCCTGCTGCCCGTTTCGCTCTTCGTGCTCTTGCCGCGCACGCTGGCGCGGGCATCGAGCGTCACCTGCGTTTCCTCGCTCGGCACCGGCAGGCGCTCAAGGCGGTGCTCGATCGGCGGCACGGCGGCGATCAGCGTGCGGGCATAGGGCGCCTGCGGATTGGTCAGCACCTCGCGGGCCGTACCGCTCTCCACCACCGCGCCGTTCTGCATGATGGTGACGCGGTCGGCGATCTCGGCGACGACGCCCATATTGTGCGTGACGAGCAGCACGCCGACGCCGCGCTCGTCGGCAAGGTCGCGGATCAGCTTGAGGATTTGCGCCTGCACCGACACGTCGAGCGCCGTGGTCGGCTCGTCGGCGACGATGAGCTGCGGGTTGCAGGCGAGCGCCGTCGCGATGACGACGCGCTGGCGCTGGCCGCCGGAAAGCTGGTGCGGATAGGAGCCGAGCCGGCGCTCCGGCTCGGGAATGCCGACGGCCTTCATCAATTCCAGAGCACGCGCCCTCGCCGCCGATCGGGAAAGCTTCAGATGGGCGAGCATGCCCTCGCAGAGCTGGCTTTCGACGGTGAAGAGCGGGTTGAGGCTCGTCATCGGGTCCTGGAAGATCGCACCGACGTCGCGGCCGGGCACGATGCCCTCGGTGCGGCCGGTGCGCAGGTCGATCGGCTTGCCGGCGATCTCGATGGAGCCGGAGGCGATCTTGCCGGGGGCCTGCAACAGGCCCATCAGCGCATTGCCGACCGTGGTCTTGCCGGCGCCGGATTCGCCCACAAGGGCGTGGATCTCGCCCGGGCGGATGAGGAGGTCGATGTCCTTGACGGCGACGAGCGTGTCGCCGTTGGCCAGCGGATATTCGACGCGCAGCTTGCGGATGTCGAGAACGGGGGGCTTTGTTTCGGTCATCTCAGCGGGCCATCAGTTTCGGGTTGAAGCGGTCGCGCAGATAGTCGCCGATCACGTTGACGGCGAGCACGAGGACGACGAGCACCGCCGCCGGCATGACGGCGATCCACCAGAGGCCGGAGAACAGGAACTGGTTGCCGATGCGGATGAGCGTGCCGAGCGAAGGATAGGTCGGCGGCATGCCGGCGCCGAGGAAGGACAGCGTCGCCTCCGTCAGGATCGCGCCGGCAAGGTTGATCGTGGCGATGACCATGACCGAGCTCATGACGTTCGGCAGGATATGTCGGCCCATGATGCGCCCGGAGGGAAGGCCGATGACCTTGGCGGCGCGCACATAGTCGCGCGCCACTTCCACCATGGTCGAGGCGCGCACCGTGCGGGCGTACTGCACCCATTCGTTGACGGCGATGGAGAAGATCAGCACCAGTGGCGCCCAGGTCAGCATCGTGTCGGCGCTGAACTGCGCCCGGGCGATGCCGCTGATGAGGAGCGCGACGAGGATGGTCGGGAAGCTGACGAGCACATCGGCGATGCGCATGACGATACTGTCGACGATGCCGCCGAAGAAGCCGGCGACAAGGCCGAGGATCACGCCGAGCGCGGCGGAAAACAGCACCGCACCGAGGCCGATGACGACGGAAATGCGCAGGCCGAACAGGATGACCGAGACGAGGTCGCGGCCCTGGTTGTCCGTACCGAGCAGGAAGCGCGGATCGCCGCCGTCCATGAAGGCGGGCGGGATCTCCATGTCGATGAGCGAGTAGGAAGAAACGTCGCGCGGGTCCATCGGCGCGATCATCGGCGCGAAGAGGACGAGCACGAGCATGACGGCGAGCACGAGGCCGGCGATCATCACGGAAACCGGCGGAAGCCGGCGCATCAGGGATTGCGTGGCCATTATCGTGTCCTCAGGCGCGGATCGATGAAGGTATAGAGAATGTCGACGATCATGTTGATCATGACGAAGAGGAAGCCGACGAAGAGCAGGTAGGCGGCGAGCACCGGCATGTCGGGATAGCCGACGGCATTGGTGAAGAGCAGGCCCATGCCCGGCCACTGGAACACCGTCTCGGTGACGATGGCGAAGGCGATGAGCTGGCCGATCTGAAGGCCGGTGACGGTGACGACCGGCATCAGCGCGTTGCGCAGCGCAAGGCGGCCGTAGATATAGGCGCGCGGCAGGCCGCGGGCGAAGGCGAAGCGGATATAATCCGACGACAGCACGTCGATCATCTCCGAGCGCACCAGCCGCATGATCAGCGTGAGCTGGAAGAGCGCCAGCGTGATCGACGGCAGGATCAGCGACTTCAGGCCCGAAAGAGTGAGGAAGCCCGTCTGCCAGAAGCCGAGATCGACGAGGTCGCCGCGGCCGGACGAAGGCAGCCAGCGCAGGTTGACCGCGAAGACGAGGATCAGCAGCAGGCCGGTGACGAAGGTTGGCATGGAGATGCCGACGAGCGTTGCCGACTGGGTGAACCGCGAGAGGAAGGAATGCGGCTTCAGCGCGCAGAGCACGCCGAGCGGAATGCCGATGCACAGCGCCAGCAGCGTGGCGACGATGACGAGTTCCAGCGTCGCCGGCAGGCGGCTCATCAAGAGGCCGACGACCGGCTGCTGGTAGCGGAAGCTCGTGCCGAGATTGCCGGTCAGCACCTGGCCGACGAAATCGAGGAACTGCGTGACGATGGGCTTGTCGAGGCCGAGCGCCATGCGCAGGGCGTCCTTTTCCGCCTGGGTCGCGCCTTCGCGCACCATGGAGGCGACGGGATCGCCGACGAAGCGGAACATGACGAAGGCGACGGCTGTCACGGCGAGCATCACGAGGATGGCCTGCAGAAGCCTCACGGAAAGAAGTCTGAGCATCGGAATGGTCCTTCAGGGAGCGATCATGCCCTGGGGGCGGAAACCGGGCCGTTGCGCTCCCGCTTCCTCCCGGCTTCTCGCCTGCGGAAAATGGAGCCCGGATGCCGATCGGTCCCGGCCTGCTTTCGCCTGCCGGGACCAGCCGGGGGAGAACCCGCTACTTTTTGACCTGCGCGAACCACGGGCGAACGTATTCGTCCGGGAACTGCGGGATGTCGACCTTGTCGCTCATGGCCCAGGCGACCGGCTGCTGGTGCAGCGGAATGAACAGGGCCTCGTCATGGGTGATGCGGAAGGCTTCCTTCAGCATGTCGATGCGCTTGG
>Ga0153917_1000717_pt1 | contig 18349 bp, 19 predicted proteins | sample TSFL001MetaG_FD_104695 | JGI IMG/M metagenome (GOLD analysis project Ga0153917, IMG submission 104695) | Attine ant fungus gardens microbial communities from Florida, USA - TSFL001 MetaG | ecosystem: Host-associated > Fungi > Mycelium > Unclassified | place: USA: Florida, Paynes Creek Historic... | reverse complement strand
CGCAGGGAAGCCTGGCTAGGGCACAGCTATGTTGAAGGCGTTCCGCTCATTGAGGCGGTGGCGAAGCTTCTCAACCTCGACCGCCAAACGCTGCACCCTCTGATCAGGGAGGGCGTCACTGAATTGAGTCGGGCGAAAGTGGCACGCGCCGAGGACCGCAAGTTACAAATGTTCAACTTGTATGAGATCGAAAAGTCTCTCGTTGAGAAAGCGCGCGGCTGGACAAGATTGAATGCTGACGAGCTCGAGGATCTCGTTCCTTCTGACGAGATGGCCATCAAGCTCCTTCGCCCCCTCAAGCTGGGTGCAGCGGCAACCAAGAGCCTTGCTGCAGGGCTTAGCAGTCTCATGAGCGAACGCCTGGCGCTAGTGCAGTGTGAGACCTTGGATGATCAGCTGACAATCGTTGATGGCATCCAACTGTATTTGAATGGGTTCGGCACTGATGCACTTATCACGGCAGCATCACGTGAAATGATCACTGAGCTCAGCACCAGGTTGGGGGATGAGGCTCAAGTCCTGAGTTACGCGGAGCTGATAGGTCTAGACCCTATTACAGGCGTTCCCCAACAGCATAAAGCCAACCCGATTCCAGCTGACGTCGTCGTGGTGGTAGCCACAGACGCTATGGGCATTGAGGAGATCGATGCCCTGCTTGAGGCGATGCCGACAACAGGTCGGATCTTCATGCTTGGTGCACCAAAGGACCTCCCGTCCCAAAACGTTGGCCAACCCTTCGATGATATGGCCAAGGTTCGCGAGATCCGTACGTTCATTGCAAGCTTCTGGCTGCCGGCAAGATCGGAAAAGCGCCAGGCGGCAAAGAATGTATGGTCCGGGGCGATCAAGCCAGATGACAGCTTTGTGCCCGAGAGACCGATCTGCTGGCTCAAATCACCTCGCGAGAGCATCCCGGACGTTGTAAATGTCCTGCTGCAACAGCTATCTGATGCATGCGAGATTTCACCTCTGCATGACATCAAAACAGTAGTCGCTCGGCAGCACGCAGAAGTACCGGGCTCCGATGCCGTGACGTGGCTTACACGCTCAATTGCCAGTGAGTTCATCGGCCCGGATGAACCTGTGGAGTTTCATGGTAAGGCCCTTTTCAAGGGAATGCCGGCCCTGGTGCGCCAGGCCCTTTCGCTTGAGCACCCTGCCTTCTCGATCTTTGAAGCCACTGAGCTATCAGCCGAGCGCATGGTCGCCACGCCCAGGTCAGGAAACCCAGTAGTGCTCGATCACAAGCGAAACCTAAACCTATTCCACGGGGCGGTACTGACACCGAAGTTCATCCGCGGCCGAGTGTATGAGTTCGTGATCCTAATCGTGCTCAAGGAGCACATGGGCCTGATCAATGCTGAACTCCTCTCCACTCTACTGAACAGCACAAAGCGCTCGCTCATTTTGGTTGGAGAGTTGGAAGATATCGCCGAGAGCTTCCCCGGTGATGAACCTACCAGGGTTCGCTCATTGCTCTCTAAATGGATGGAAAACGATGGAGACAAAATTGAACAGCATTGACGCCACTCACCTCCAGGATCTGACCAATCGAGAGCAGCTCGATGATTGGTTAGCACGAATGAACTTGAGAGCAGCAGGTGCTGATGAATACTGGAGCTACGTTGCCGGATTCACCGTATCCGCAGCCCTACAAGCTATCAATCTCCAGCCGAACCGAAACAAGACAGGGCCGAATGACCGGGTAGCTTTGCTCGTATCCGCATTGAGCAGCTTCGACAAGCTGGAGGAGCTTGCAGCAGGCATAGACTCCGCCTGCTCGCCCGAACACGTACGCGGAAAAACCCAAGTGCAAGAGATTATCGGCTACTGGCAGGAAGGAAGTCCCGAACACTTTGCCAGGCAGTATCAGCATTATATGCACCTGACCGCACAGAAAATCCTCGCCATCGTAGCGCCCTCTCCAGAACCAATCGGATAAACGAAATGGCGATCAGATCTGCCCGCCTGGATGCGCGGGAGGCAGCAAGGCTCAAGACTCAACAGGCCCGCAACGTCGCGCTAAGCCTACCCCTGGTAGGTGCAGCGATACCCTTCCTACCCTTGCCGCTTTCGATTGCGATCGCCGTTGGGTGCGCAGCATGGACGCTGTATCTAGATCGGCAGGATGAAGAGTCCGACACTCCATTGGTGTGGGATCGGAGCTACACGCAAACGGACTTAGCAGACTGCGACTTCCAGCGATCCACCTTTTTGGGTAAGACAATGCCGTGGGTGGAATGGAAGGAGCGCGTGGACGCAGTCGCGAACCAGAAAGGTGTTACAAGTGCCGACGACGTAAGGCAGACCCTTATCGAGGCTTACCCCAGCATGATTCCATTCATGCTGTCCGACGACATCATGACGCGACATATGGCCCTGCTGGCTGCGACCGGGACCGGTAAAACGGAATTGATTCTGGCCATTATCCAGCAACAGATAAAAAAAGGAGCTGGACTTCTGCTTGTTGAAGCAAAGGCTGATTCTGACTTATCGGGTGCCATTTACGCCATGATGGAGGCCGCGGGCCGCCTGGATCAATTCAAACTCATCACCTTCGAATTCCCAGAGATCAGCCACACGTACAACCCGTTCTTCGCCGGCGGTGTGCGAGCATCGTTGTCTACCGCGATGAAAATGCAGGCCAATTCCAAAGAAGAGTTCTGGACTGACGTGAATCGGTATTCGCTGTCGGCCGCTATTCTTTGCATGAAGCTACAACCAGGGGAGCCAGCGTTTCACATCAAAGACCTCATCGCGGTGCTTTCTGACTTCGACCTGCTGCTACGTTATGTGAAGTCGATCCGGGAAGCTGACTCAGATGACCACAAAGACGGGAAAGAATTCCTCTATTCATACCTGCGATACTGGTACGACGAGGAGAAGCAGGAGTGGAACCGCAAGAACTTTAAAACCCTTCTTCAAGGTGCCATTTCCAAGCTATCAGCGTTTGCCCACTCTGAGTACTCTCGCATCGTCAACACATACAGCCCGGACGTCGACCTGAAGGATGCGATCCTAAATGGCGAGGTTGTTGTGCTCTCCATGTCCGCGCTCGCTGACAAGGACGGCGTTGAGTTGATGGGCAAATTGTTCATCTCTGACCTGGCCCGGGCGATCGGTGAAATTCAGCTACAGAAGTTGAAACCCCTGATGATCTGCCCAGCGATCTTTGACGAATACGGCTCCTTTGCCGAAGAAGGTCAGATCGTTCTCTTCCAGCTTGCGCGAAGCGCAAATATCCCGATCATCATCGCGTTCCAGGGCGTCGGCTTCTTGCAGGAGCATTCTGCTCCATTCGTGGAGAAGGTATTGGGTAACTGCTGGACCCACATCTATTGCGACATCAGGGATGCGGAAACGAGAGCCTTCGCCTGCAAGCTTGCAGGCACGACACTTCGGAAATTTGAGCAGGAGACACAGGCCACCAGCTCAGGCGCGAGTCACAGCTCGGAACAGTCCGGGCTGATCGCCAACGAAAACACAGGCGCCAGTAGCAGCGTCGGAGCAAAAGCGACTCGTGAGGATCTTCTCCAGCCTGATGACTTCCAGACCCTTGATCAGGGTGACGGCATTGTCATCGCGAAGTCGGGGACCTATCGCATACGCATGCCAATGGTGAGAAGCAGCTTCCCAAATGTTCACTTCCGCGACATGAAGCTGACGCGCCGTCACTCAAGAGGACGAACCGGCCTAAATGCGTGGTCGACCTTCACGGAATTCAACCGCCGGCTACTCGGCGATCTCTAACAAAACATTTCGCATGCAGAATCTTTTTAGGGGGACCAATGACGTGGATTGAGAAGATCCGGAACTGGGATTACAGCCTAGACGGTGTGATCGAATGGATCCTGAACCTGATGGAGTTCCACGCGCAGCGTGCGGGTGTGTGGGGCTACATAGGTGTGGTTCTGTTCATCATCGCCCTCGGCCTGGCTTTCCCGGCGACCCGAGGGGTCACGAGCTTGATCATCAGCGGGATCTTCAGGATGTTCTTCACCTTCATCCAAAACGTACTAACGCTTTTGACTGCAGACCTCTTCAAATTCTTTGGTCGGATACTGCTAGCAATGTTCCACCGGACGCGACGCTGGATCGCTGAGGTTGCGAGTCGTACACACAGAGAGTGACCAAAAAAACCCGGGAAACCGGGTTTTTTCTTTCAAACCAACAGAAATGGGGCAGTCCCTTTCCACTATTTAGTGAAAGGAGATCCTCATGAAAGCCGTCTTTCTAGCCATCTGCATGTCAACAGTCGCGCTCAATGCGGCCGCATCTGACTATGCAGGCGACTCATACGTCATCGACCAACGCGATCCAAAGTACCAGGCCGCAATCGAGCACCTCTCGAGCGCTGCCCAGGCGCTACGCCTTGCCCAAGACGAACTGAAAAAAGCTGAGGCCTCCCACCCTCTCCCAGGGTTGGACCTAGTTCGCATGCTGAGCCAGGTCCATCCCGTGGAAGAAACCATCAACGTGATCCTGCGGCCGGAGCAGAAGCGGCTTCGGTATCAGGAACTCACGCCTGATGGGCAGTTTTTTACTACCCCCCCTCGACTTGGAGATTGAGACGATGACCGTCAATGGATGCATCTCACACTTACGCATGGAGGAGATGAGGCGATTTATGGCCAGCATGCTTCTGCTGCTGGCCGTGGCCACCTTGTGCCTGCTACCAGAAGTATCCCATGCCGCCGACACCGCTTCCTCCGCGGCATGGAACGGACAGTTTGGCCCAGACGCGACCCTCACCAAAAACACCAATGCCAGCTTGCAAGGCTGGTTTAAAACCGTAGCTGGATGGGGCCTGTGGATTTCGATCGGCTGCTTGCTTTTCTCCATCTTTTTCATGGGTGGCAAATGGTGGTGGATTCCAGTCTGCGTTTTCCTGCTCTGCCTGTTCGGTGAAAAAACAATCTCCCAAGTAGCAGCCTGGGCTGGCTTCGCCAGCGTTTCCGGCGGGGCCTAACTGGAAAGAAGATATGCACTTTAGAACCACGGCAGAAAGCGACACATACGCATACGCAACTTCTCCTTTGAATTTCGGGGGCGTAGAGAAAGAGGACCTTCTGTTCTGGATGATCCCAATGGCGATCGCAAACCAGGTAATGGATGACCCGTTTTATGCGTTTGCGGTTGGGTGCTTCTGCCTGTGGCTCTATAAGCGACTGACGATGAACACTCCCCCCGGCCACATGGTGCTCCGTTTGAGCATCTGGATGGGGCAGCTGGAGCACGGTGAACTAGCAGAAACGTATCCAGCAATGAAGAAACTAGCTCGTGGCTTGAACAAGTTCCTGACTACTCTCTGGTTAGAAGTTGGACTGCTGCCATCCCCAACCTATTGCAATCTATACGAGCCATAAGCATGAGCGACAAGTATGGGGTACCCCTTCGCTACTTCAACCTCCTCGGACGGGGCGAGTTGAGCGCTAATCGGATTAGCGTTGCGTTCATTGCAATTGCTGTTTTGCTTTCTGCAGTAATCGCGTTCCTGATCAATGTAAATATCGAGTTACAGCGCACCAATGCTGAGCTACAGGGTAAACGGATCATGTACGGTTACCCTAATGCTGAAGGGATTTTTATCAGCGAGAACGAAATTCCTGAGAGGCACCTCGCTGCTTTTACCGGCGTTTTCCTAGACAACTTCTACAACTTTACGCCCGAGTCGTCTTTCACCAACGCGAATGAATCGCTACGCCTGATGTCGTCGCGCCTTCGGGCTGTCCAAGAGGAGCCACTGAAAGTTGTCGCGAAGCAATCCGCTCAGCAACAGATCACTCAGGTTTTCGTGCGCACCACACCATACAAATTCGAAACGACTCCTCAAGGATACATCGTGTCGTTCCAGGCTCTTCGCTATAGAGCAACACTGAACACCGTCTTTGGCAAAGCAAAGTTCGACGTCAAGCTTTTGCTCAAACCTGTTAAGCCGTCCAAGCACTTCGAGTGGGCCGTCGTTGCTGACGACATGCAAACTCAGGAGATTACTCAGTGAGAATGACTACTCTGGCTGCATTGGTTGCTGCAGTCCTAGCTACACCTGTTTTTGCAAATGAGGAATGCAACCGTTCCCCGCGCACTGTGGTATACGACAATTCGCCGGTGGACGTATACATTTCGAACGACACACAGCGCGCAGAAGTGGTATTTCCAGTATCGTATTTGTTCGGTGTCAACCCGGAAAATCCTGACGGCCTTGAGCTCTACCCTTCACCGATCAAAAATAAACTGGCTTTCAATAGCAATGATGCTCAATACGTAGGGCTGGTATCGGTCGACGGAGCCTCTGGCAAGACATATCAGGTCAATCTCATCACACGTCCAGGGTGTGCAGACAGTCAGGTTTCCATAGAAACTCAGGCACCTGTCGATCAGTCAAAACTTGCCCGAAATGGAAAAGGGAATGTGAAAGGCCTTATGAACTATTTGTTCGACGGCACCGTACCAAATGGCTATCGAAAAAATAACTTCTCAAAACTCACAAAACAGCAGCGGGTTGTTTTCCGCCAAGGGTCTGTCGAGTTCTCGCTCCAGTCCCAAGTGGTCGGCCCAAAATATGTAGGAACCACGTACGAGGTTGTGAACCGCGGCCGGACAGCTTTCAAGTTAGCAATCGATCAGATCGACTATTCGAACAAAGCTGTTCGCGAATCGATTGGCGTCGCGCGACAGGTCTCGATGTTGCCAACATCACGAATTCTTGGCCCATCGCCAGAATACGTTTCAGAGATCTACGGTGACTCGCACCGTGGACTGCTCTTCATCGTTTCGGAGAAGAGCAAATGAGCACCCCTCCTAATCCATCAGGGCCGAACAAAAAGCTGCTATGGATCTTTGCATTCGTTGGCGCAGGCCTTTTCCTATTCGGCAAATACTCCGAGTCCTCCAATTCCGAAGTTAAGGTGGCTGGTCAACAGACCCCAACCCCGGTCGAGGCTGGCCCGGCCGGCGTAAACCAAATCACAGGTCAGGATGCGGATGCTGCTCTGACTCAGTTCCGGAAGCAGCTTGAGGCAATGCAAGCTGCTGCAGAAAGATCCGAGAGCGAGCGAATCAAAAGCGATAAAGCTCGCGACCAAGAAATGCGGGAAATGCAGCAGAGCAATAATGCTCAGACTCGCGCGCTGAGCGAAGAAATTGCCGACCTTAAGAAGAAAACCGTTGACGACCTCTATGCGGCTATCAACAAGAAGGACGGCTCAACGAACAGCCTTCCCGATATTCCTTCGGTCCCAGGAATGGGTGGCGGTCAAGCTGGACTCAACTTTGATGGTGATCACGATCTCGGATCGGTAGCAGCTCCAGCAGCTGTGAAACCGGCTCATCCATACGGCCCCAACTACATCGTCTTGACTCCGCCCATCCAAGCGCGCTCTACGTTCCAGGGTGACAGTGGCGGCGGCCCGGGCAACCAGTCGGAATCTGCCCTGTTTGCAGATATGTCTGCGCCGAGCACTAATTCCCAAAGCGGTACCGCTGGCAATGGGAATCTCGATTCACAGTTCAACGATGTGTACGGCAAGCCAGCCAGCAATCAACAGGCCTTCCAGAGTTCGGCGCAGCCAGCAGCGCAGCCTGTTGCACTGACGCCCGAAGAGGCCGCAGCCAAAAAGAAAGCTGAGGGTAAATACACCATCGAAGGCTTCTCGTTCGTAGAAGTCACCACTCTGCATGGCGTCAGCTGCCCAATTGGGGCAAATGCTCCAGGCGCATCCAATGCAAACAAGATCCCGGCACGTCCGGTTGTGCTCCCAATTCACGGGATATTCCACGGCCCGAATGGTGTGGTGCGCGACGTCGGTACCGCTCACTTGATGGGCCTCTGTTCTGGGCAGAGAACCTCGTCGTCCACTACTGGCCGAGCGACTATCAAGGTTGAGCAGATGAGCTACTGGGACGCATCCGGTGGCGCTCAGATGGTCGCAGCGTCGGGCTACATCGTTGACATGCGAGATAACGAGGCCGATGTCTACGGGAAGTTAGACAAGGCATCGGGGCGTACCCTCGCCCTCCAATCGGCCGCAGCAGCTGCCGCAGCGTATGCAACAACACTTAGCTCTGCAGAGTTCACCAATACCAGCTCCGTCCAGAACGGCACCTCAAGTGCGACCAGCCAACTCACTGGTGACGCAACTAAAGCGGCAGTAGCTCAAGGGATCGGCTCGATGTTCCAAAAAATCAGCGAACGCTTCGAGGCAGAGGCTGACGCTGCAGTAGACACCGTTCTTGTCGAGCCAGGTATCCGACTTCGGTTCGTTACGACTCAACCGATTGATGTCGTGAAGCCTCTCGAACCCTTCGACATCGACGCGTCGATGTACGACACGCTGATCTGAGGTGCAAGCCATGACAACCACGACCAATTCCGCGCTTCGGATCGAAAGCAACGCTGCCCCAATCCATCGAGAGCCAATGACCATGATGAAATTCCTTGTCCTGTCCGTTGTAGTACTGGCTCTCACTGGTTGCACCTCAGATGAAGAACCGTTTCGTCGAGGCGCGACCATGGATCAGATCTACGAAACCGTGAACTCCTCCGGGGGGCAGGACACTGTGCGCTTGCTGCGTGAAGGGCTCCGCGCGCGGCCAGAGCTTGGCGCGAGCGATCCTTACTACCCAATCAGAAACCCTGATGTAGTGGCACCAGTCTGGGTTGTTCCTTACGCCGACAAGAACACTGGCGTTAAGCATGGTGGCCGATGGGATTACGTGATCATGGAGGAAGCAGATTGGGCAAATTGATCTGCGCCATTTCTATGCTCCTAGCACTCAACTCAGCAGCACATGCTGAGGGGATCACCCAGGAGCACAAGGATGCGATCCGAGAACACTATGAAAAGCTGATCCTCGGAAGTGGCCAAGACCTGACTGTGCGCCAGCCGGACGTCATGCTGTATCGACGAATCTTCACCAAACCAAACGTCGTCGACACACGCCCACTCCCTCCTCCGGACCAAATTCCGTGGCCGCAGATTTTCAAAACTCAAAACCTGACGTTGGGTGAAATTCTTCACCTGGCATCCGCGGCGAGCGGGTACGAAACAGCTTTCGACCCAGAAATCGATCAGCGCCAGGTTGTCCTTCTGAACACCGCACCTAACTCCCTTCGGGATATCGCTGAGTATCTAACCCGCGTGAGCTCTGCGCAGGTCACTGTTTATCCAGAAGCACGCCTGATTACCGCAACCCAAAAGGTACCGACCAATGGCTGAGAAGCTAGATTTGCACCTCTACGACTCAGAACTGGCTGGTCTAGCTCGGCGAAACTATCAGGGTGGAATGCCAATTCAGCTTCTGTCTGATGCATTTCTGTACGAGGCTAATGGACGTTATTTCCATACCCAAGACGGGCGATTCGCCAAGATATGGAAAATGTCAGGTGTCGATGCTTCGATGCTGAACAACGATGGACTGTTCGATGTAACTGGCTGCTTCGCCGACATCCTGAATAAGTACCCAGCAGGTAGCTCTGGCCAACACATCCGACACACTCATCGCGATATTCGGACAATACTTGGTGTTTACCAGGATCAGGTTGATCCAGAGGCAGGAGAATTCGCTGCAGAGATTGCACAATCTATTATTGGTCGGCAACTCAAAGCCGCGATCTCTAGTAATGGTTTTTTTGGTGATGCCTCAGAAGCAACCATCAGCCAGATGAAAGCTGACGCTCTAGAAGAGATTGGCGGCGAGACAGACGAGGATGTCCGTGAAACAGCTTCTGAAGCTATTAAACGGGAGGTTCGCGAAGGGCGCTTTCCTTTCGTAAGCGACTTCTACTTGGTGTTCATGTGGCAACCGGAGTACTTATTTGGCAAATTCTTTGACAACGCAGTCAAAGCCGGATTGGCTGCAGTAGGCCTCGCTGACGCCAACAAGATGACCGAACGCGCTTATAACAAGCACGCAAAGATATTCGGCCAATACAGCACTGAAATCGAGCAAGCTCTAGCAACCTATAACTTCAACCCCGAAGTACTCACCGGCCAGGGCTACATCAACCTGCACTACGCACTCATGAACCCGGTGCGTAGCTTTGAAATAGAGCCTCCAAAGTATCGTGCCGACATCCCGATTCTAGAAGCCCTTGCAAATCCGAACATTGTCACGACACGTGACAATTTGTCTGCTACAGCCACATTCGCGCATGTAGAGACGGAGCCAACAGGCTGGACTATCCACGACCGAAATGTTCCCTACTACATCCGTCCAGTTTCTGTCATGGGCAAGCCAATTCGTAGTACCCCTGGCATGCTCCAGACTGCTATGGCAGGCATCGAATCAGAAAGCCTAATTACCATGAATTGGACGATTCCCCGCCCAGTTCTCGTAGCTAGCCGATTGGCGATTCGCGGCCGCATGATCGCCGCAAAGGAAACGATGAAGATTGGGGATCGAGAGACTCGCGATCGGCAGCGAGGCGACTTGGACGCAGTGCGGAACAAGGTCTCTTCTGAGAACCCAAGCAACCGTGAACAGTTCTTTGACCTGTCCGTACACGTCAACCTGATGGGGTTCAACAAGGAAATCATCGACGATCAAGCTATGGCACTTGAGCGTCGCCTGTGGCGAATCGGCCACAAAGAGGTTCTCCGCGGTGATGCCGTAGTGCGCAACAGCATGCCGTTCAACTTCCGGCAGACGAGCATGAAAATGCTTAAGCGCAGCATCCCTCACCTGACTGAAAGCGTGTCGCATATGGCACCGCTGTTCGTCGAGTACCAAGGGGTTGCAGATCCGGCCATCCTGATGAACAACCGAGCTGGGCAGCCCATCTTCCTCGATCTCTGGGGCCGCAACGTCAACACTGCCCACTCGCTCATCTGCGGTACCACTGGTTCTGGTAAGTCGTTCACCTTCAACAACCTGCTTATGGCCCTTCGCGTGAAATACCGGCCGAAGGTTTGGATCATCGACAAAGGCGATTCATACGAAAGCCTGTGTCTGGTCTTGAATGGTAACTACGTTCGCCTGACGACCGAGTCTTTTGTCGAGCCGGTTTCAGGTCGTACCATTGACCCGATCTGTATCAACCCGTTCGCGCTCAAGCGTGATGAAAACGGTAGGAATGAGCTGCCAGAGCTTGACGAGAAGTTTTTTGTCGCTCGCATGCTGATCATGATGATGGAGGCCGGCGACGGCTCAGGTTCGACGAAGTCGAATCTGACCAAGGTCACTACCTCCCTACTCTATAAAGCACTCGATGACTTCTTCCAGGACTGGGTGGAAACCAGGCCATTCGATGAGCCACGTTTTAGAGACTTTATTCCATTCCTCATCGAGACCGATTTCGAGGAGCAGAAAGGGAAGGTACTCGCTCAAAACCTGACCCTGTACTACGGTAACGGCCCTTTTGCCGCAATCTTCGATGGCTATCTCCAGGTCGATTGGGAAAATGACTTCACCGTCCTCGAAACACAGCGGATGTCTAAGTCTCCGGCACTGGGCGTAGTAACACTTGCCCTATTCCGTCAGATCGATCTGTACTGCAAATTCAAGCTCCAGCGTAGTCGAAAAAAAGTGGTCGCTGTCGACGAGGCATGGGCGACCCTTTCAGATCCAAACGCAGCAAAAGCTCTATCTAGCTTTTACCGAGAACTGCGCCGCTATGGTGCGGGTTGCCTGCTGATCAGCCAAACCGTGAAAGATTTCGTGAATCTCATTAAGGCAGAGACAAGCGGCGGCGGGGATTCACAAGATGGCATTCTTGAAAATACAAGCCATTACTTCTTCCTTGCATGTTCGGAGTCTGACTACCGAGTAGCTAAGGAGGAGCTTGCATTTACAGATGAAGAAATCGATCTCTGGCGATCGCTAGCATCGCTTCCGCCAATGTATTCAGAAGTATTTTACAGAATGCGTACAAGCCAGAGCCTCTACTACTCAGGCGTATTCAGACTGTTCTCAGCGCCCATGACTTTGTGGATCGCTAGCTCGCATCCTGACGACTACAACATGCGCGAAATTAAGGCGAAAGAGTTAGTTGAAACATTAGGAATAGATGGGTCCGACGCGCGCCAGAAGGCAATCATTGAACTTTCAAAAACTCACCCTTACGGAGCCCGTTATGGCCAAGTTGTTTAAGGCTCATGCTTTCCTGTGCGTCACCCTTGTGGCTGGATGTTCAGCAAAATATGAACCACGAGAGACAATTGTTGACACCGAACAAAAACCTGTAAAAGAAATGTACGCCCCTAAGACTGAGCTTGAGCGTCGAGCATATTCCGAAGGTGTCAGCCAAGTATTAACTGACATGAAGGGCAAAATGCGAGCCCGTGACCGATTTACTTGGGACGCACCTCAAATTCAGTGTGGAGTCAAGATTCCGGGACGCGTGGTTAACGGGATGTTGATACCAGAACATGAAGAATGCGTACAAATCGCCCCGGGCCGCTGGTCCGAAGAGGCACCAACCTTCCTTCCAGTACTCGGTGGAAACTAAAAAAATGAGTGACCAGAAAAAACAAAGCGGGCTGAGCGATCTGATCAACACTATCACTGCCGGCGCTGCAAGCCTAACAGCAGGCCGGAAAAAGAAAGGAGCCGAGCAAGGACCGGAGTCAGAGCCACCACTTACTGAACCCCAGGATCGGGTGAGCGATCTGCGTGCAACCATCGACGACCTCGAGGATCCTCTTCAACTCGATGAGCAGGATCAGCAAGCGCCAGCAAGCCCCGCGAAGAAAGAAATGAGCACCCGAAAAAAAGTCCTTTTGGTGGGGGCTCTTGTATGCGCGGCAGTGCTTGCTAAGAACGGCGTTTTTGCACCCTCACCCGAACTGATCAATCCACCGGGGGAGAAGTCAGCGTCTAGCTCGAAGCCGCAAGACGGCCAACCCACTTTGCCGAACACGGCCGAGAATGGCTTGGCTACTGGGCTCAACTCATTGCAGGGCGGATCTGCTCATGCCGACCCTGACGTTGGTCAGACCCTGGATGAACTCGCACTTGATGGCCCACTTCAGAAACCAATTATGAGCGAAGGTCAAAACGCGCGGCCTAGCGATATGCCTCCTCCGCCAGGCGACGGTTTCGGTTTCCCTACACCTCCAACCGATGTAAGCCCTCCACCACTTGAGATCGGTAAGACTGAACCTAAGGAACCCAATCGGGGCGACCTGACTAACCCATTCGACGGAGTTCCGCAATCCGAAACGCCTACGGCACCTGCAGCAAGTGAGCAAAACAGCCTCTTCGGGACGTTGTCGGCGCAACCCGCACAACCCCCTGTTGCACAGGTTACGGCGATAGAAAAACGTGACCCTGTTTTGGGTAGCGCTTCAATAAAAAACCCGGATAGTGGTCAGCAACCGAGTCTGCAGAGCAACACAGACGAACTGAAGAAAATGGAAGAGCAGCTCGCCAAGAAGGATGGAGAGATCAAACTCCTCAAGGCACAGCTCGCATCGAAGCAGCCTGCGCAACCAGTACGTGCCAAGCCAGCTGCAGTGCACTCCCACAAACAGTCGACTGTCGTTGCCCAGCGCCAACAGCCAAGGGCCACAAATCCTCTAGCGAAGGCCGCTCCGAGACCGAAACTCTGTGTGAAAGCTGTAGCCCCGCCAGCACGTAACTGCCCTACGTGCGTGGCACATGCATTCGTAGTCGATACCGGCGCGGAGAGCATGGTTGGCCAAGGAGATTTCCTGGCCGGCTACCGCGTATCGATCACAGGCGATCGCCTCGACCTACAGAACTCGGATGGCCATGTAGTACACAAGTTCTGGAGTCAACCAAATGGGTGTCCGTCGATTTAACATTCACGAGCAAATCAGCAAAGCGGACGAGGAATACCTGTCTCGCCTAGCGGCTGAAGTATCAGGATGTCATTTTCGAGCACCAAATCTGATTGCCGTGCGCTGGGGAATCCCCAGCGCCAGTGAGGCTGACGAGCCGAAACTCCAACCAGGTCAACTCACCAAGGCACAACTCGAGGCCCTCGAATTGGCGGTGACTCTGTTTGTAAAACAGAATTACCAAGAGGCGCGCGCTGCGCTCGAGCCATTCGTGGAGATGAATCATGAAGAGGCCTCTAAGTTGTACATAAAGGTCCTTCAAAAGCTTCGTGTGCCTGATTGGGACAAAATCGCAAGACGTATCAATAGAGTAAGCACCGATACTCTCTTTGTTCCCGCGGGTAGCACCGAAGTGATCGAGGGACAAAAGGTCTTTCTGATCCATCAAGGACTCAGTAAATCCCTTGGTCACGATGCACCCAGGTGCGTGATCAAATATGTGATACACCACGAAATGCTACATGAGCACTTGGGTACCTGCGCAGAGAACCCGCATCCCCCCCTCTTCAGACGTCTTGACAGGAGCTTCCCTGAACGTGCCCGTTCGGTTCAGTGGCTTCAAAAGTATAGTTTCTCGACCATCGATGGTGGCCGGCAGTGAAACGATGGTCCCCGCTCCTGTTGGTGGCAGTTATCACCAGCGCCTTTGGCTCCTCCTACGATCCGTTGATAGATGCAACGGCACAGCGTCATGGTGTAGACCGGTTTTTACTACGTGCAATTGCAGCACACGAGTCGAGAAAGAATCCCTGGACGTTCAATGCTGATGGGGAACCTTTTCAATTCAATGATAAAGACACAGCCGTCCGAGTCCTTTGGTCCCTAACCAAGGCTCCATGGATGGTGAAGTCGTTACCATTTGCTGGTAAGCGTTCACGAAGATTTTTTTCGAGTCAGAGTGATGCTTTAGCTTACGCGAGATTCGTACAAAGCTCCGGGCTTACGCTCAAAACAGATGATAGTCGAGAGGTTAAAAAGGGCCAAGTCAGAGTACGACAACTGCGCCTCATCAATACTGACATTGGCATTGCCCAAGTCAACTACAGGTGGAACGGACAAGGCATCGCGACTGTTCAAACATGGTTCGATCCGGCATATAACCTCAATTTCGCAGCAGCCAGGATAGCCAAGCTCACAAAGAAGCATGGCAATGAACTCCTCGCAGCAGGATATTACCACTCAGGCACCCGCGCACTTCGCGAGAAATATCTGGGGTACCTGATTCCGAAATACAAAGAGGAGAAACGTCTTGCGACTGCATCTATGGCTGCTTCTCGGTAGCTTTATGGCCACCCAAGTTTGTGCTGACCCATTAGGCCCAAACGATGACCAGCGTGTCGGTGAAGGCATTATGGCTTCCTTAAAGGGCGAGAAGCAGAAAGCCTGGGATATCCTTTTTCCAGAAGCGAAAAGCGGAAACATTATTGCAATGTTCCATCTCGGGAATCTTATGCTGCGCTCCCCTGAGTACCCTGACAATTTGGCCCGTGCCGCCAAATTTTTCAAAGCGGCAGCCGATCGAGGGCATAAAGGTAGTGCTGCTATGCTGGCCCAAGTAGAAGGGATGATAGCGAGGAAGAATGGGACGCCTACTATTGCGGGCACAAGTGGTGTGCCGCTACCCAAAGATATAGAGGGCGCTAAACAAGCTTATGCGCGGATGCAGGCTAACGTAGGGCGCTTTGTGGGAGAGCTCGAGACAGTCGCGCCCATCGCCACTGTGAAAATGTTCATCGCTGATAACGCTAGTAACGCGGCAGATCTTGTTGAAATCTCGAAAGATGCGAAGTCCCGATTTGGTGACAAAGTAGCTTTCGAATATTTTGTATTGATTGATCAAGCTAACTGGGATCCACGGCGAGTGTTCACTCCGGCATCAGCTGGAGTTCCATTAACCGGCTTCCGCCCTGACATGAATGGTGTGGAAGCCCGTAAATATGGGGTTCGTTCCACACCAGCGATCGTCCTTGTTTCTCAGCAGGGTAAACCAAAGCTGTTAAGCAACGCTCAGTCAGTAATAACCGAATTGTCTGCTGTTCTCAGGTAAGGAATGTATGAAAACGACAATGAAAATCGCCTTGGCGTTCATGGCTGGCGGCCTAGCCTTTAATGCGCCATTCGTACTGTCAGAATCGACCAACCCCAACGAAGTGTTGAGCAATGCCATCGCAGTTGCTATGGCCAAGGTTGACAAGTACAACGAAGACCGTGAGAACGCAGAACTCGACAAGCTGCCTAATATTCTCGACTGCCAAAATATGGACTGGATGAGAAACTGTTCGGAGCTTAACCGTAACGCCAAGAAAAATCCGCAGGCCCCCATGCGCATGATTGGCCGTAACGGTGTCGAATTCAACTTTCAACCTGGCACACCAAGTGCGGTTATCAAGTTGCAGCTAGAACAAACTCCCGAGGCAGCGGCTGAGCTGGTTAGCTACATGGACAACACCTGGGGCGAGTACCACAAGTCCGCCGAACTCTACAAGATGGCCATGTGGAAAAATGGCGAACTTAAAAACATTAAGGGCTTGGATGCCGCAACAGAGAAGTCAGCTGCTAAAAAATACATTGATACAGACAATGTGAGCATGTCGGTATTTGTCGAGTCTACCTGCCCTGTCTGTGAGAAGCAGCTGCAGATCCTGTCGAGCGTTCAGCAAAAATACCCAAAGTTAAAAATTAAAATTTTCCAGCTAGATGGCGACCGTGAGGCCTTCAGCAGACATGTGACCCAACGTGGCCTCACAGGCCGCGTGCTTACCCGCGAAGAAAGCATCAACATCCAAAAGCTTGGCGTTACCTCGTGGCCAATCTCGTGGATTGACAATACAAAAGTCAACAGACGGAAGAGCTTGGTTGGCAACCGTACGCTAAAACAGCTTGAGGATCACTTCCAGGCAATGACATACATCCAGCCAGAAAAAAAAGGCGCCTGACATGACGAACTTCACACTTAAAAACGTCCTCGCGCTTACTATTTCTGCGCTGATTTCTATGAACGGCTTTGCCGCCGACTCAGACACTTCAGATGCACCGTGGGAACGACGCATGGACGACGTGACTGGTCTGTTTGGCGAAACAGTCAAAGGCAGCGCTGTCATCGATGCAAACAAGTCGAGCAGCTACGCCTTTGATACATTTGCACCTTTCCAGGATCAACGAACTGGAGTTGTCAGCGGCTACGCTGCGACTGAGGTTGGCGTTGGGTGTAGCGGTTTGAATCTTGGCACTGTACTCGATGGCCAGATTGGTCAGTACGCGGAGATGGTCGAGCAGTTCATCCAAAATGCTCCATCGCTGGCCATTATGTTCCTGGCCTACAGCCAGCCGACTGTTAAGTCCGTCATTGACCAGTTGAATACTGTTGGCCAATTCGGCCTCGACCTCTCCAACCTGACATGCTCTGGTGTTCGTGGGGTTGCTGATAAAGCTTACGAGGAAAAGAAGCAAACCCTGGCAGAAGCTGACTGTACAGTCGACGAAGGCTTCAAAAGTACCAAGTGCATGGCTGGTGAAGGTCTAACCGGATCCCTACTCAACCAAATGGCAGAGTTCAAACAGAAAACCTCTGACAGAGCGAACAGCCTGATGGGCAAGGTGTCGGGGGCAACAGGCGGCTTAGTCGGATTCAACTCATCCGTATCAGGAGGCACCAATCAGGGGGCAGGCACCGGTTCTGGCACTGGAACCAGCACTCCAACGGCTTCTATTTCAGGAAAGTCGTGCAGTAGTGGTGCACCGGAAGGAAGCGCTGGGCTAGTACTCGCTGCATCCGAATTAGGCTGCGAGGACATTAAAAAATATAGCGCTCTGCTGCCTTCTTACAGCATACAAGGTGATGCAACCTCCGTGACGCCACGCAGCATTACCGTCGAGAACCTTTCGAAGACGCTGACAACTGAGTATATGGACCTGTACCAGGCGATTTATGCTGCGGATGGAACTACATTCCAGAGCACCAGTGCATACAAAGAACTCATTTCCCGGGCGGACACGGTTGTCAGCGAAAATGAGCACCAGTACATGCGCAACTTGGCTAAGGCAAGCCCTGCCACATTTATCGCCACGGAACGTCAACTAGCAACACTCGGAATGCTTAAAGAGCTGGACGATGTTATCTCGAAAATGGAGATTGGCATTACAAGTGGGATCGCAAACCAACCGGACAACACTTTGAGCGCTGAGGTAATCAACCGAACGAAGTTCTCGGTAATCGGACTGCGCCAGCAGTATCAGGCACTTCAGGCACGAGTTCAGCACGATCAGGACCGATACAAAGTCTTGTCGAGCATTCAGCAGGTGACTAAGTAATGGCAGCTGACACTGAAATCTCCAATTATGGATATTTACAAATTGTCAACTCAAACTTTAGTGACCTGGTCAGCCACTACATCAACATGTGGCAGGCTTATAATCAGTCGTTCACCCAGGTTGCTATGGTCTTATGTCTCTGGGGTGGCCTGGCATGGGTGAGCGTTCTCACACTGAAAGCTCCCGTTGACCGATTGAAGACTGCCTCAAGCGCCGCAGGTGTAGTTCTGTTGGTT
>Ga0153917_1000715_pt1 | contig 18397 bp, 17 predicted proteins | sample TSFL001MetaG_FD_104695 | JGI IMG/M metagenome (GOLD analysis project Ga0153917, IMG submission 104695) | Attine ant fungus gardens microbial communities from Florida, USA - TSFL001 MetaG | ecosystem: Host-associated > Fungi > Mycelium > Unclassified | place: USA: Florida, Paynes Creek Historic... | reverse complement strand
CCATCAATGACATCGTACATCAGCTGAAAAGACATTGTATTTAAGTAATGGGACACAACCTTCTCTTTTGCTACAAATTCTTTTGGAACTTCGGCTTTATGCCCTTCTCCGTAATATAAAAAATGGATGATCTGTCCGCTGCGTGTCACATCAATTAAAAAGCCTGAATTGGGAAGCGGAAGCCCTAATTCCATTTTGGTATACATAAAACGAATGTGCTGCCTCCGTTCTTCCTTGCTTTGAAAATGAAAATTCATAAATGTGCCGGGATGGTTAGCAGCGGCGAACTGAAGAGCCGTCAGCTTCAGCTCGGCGTCTGGAAGTTGTTTGTCTGTCTCGGAGCGGATGGATGTTGAAAAGGTGAGCAAAGCACCATCATTTCCGAGTTCCACTGTAATGTACTTTTCCGGATCTTCAGGGTTCCTCCAGATGAAGTATGCCCGCCCCTTCTTCTTTTGTTTTTGATCATAATCTTCTATCTCAAGCTCAAAATGCGGCGGTACATTCCCGATCTCTTGCGCCTTCTTTTTCAGCTGTTTATTTACCAATGAAGTCATCCTTTCAAAGAGTCTACGACAAAGAGAATCCAGTTTATTATATAAAAGGACCTTTCTTCTTTTAAAGTGAAGAAAGGTCCTTTTCTATTATTATCATTGTTTTTTGATATTCCTCCTGTTACTTTCATCACATATCCCTTTATAAATCTGAGGCAATTGTGTGACTTTTGGCTGTTTTACCATGAACTAAAGACAGGCTCTCCTGTATGGGCTTCGATAAAACGCGGATACACCTGCTTATAAACGAGCCGGTAGCTGTGTCCTTCATCATCCCCGTACTCTCTTTCCCAGCCAAGCTCAACTTTAAAATGCTGCCAAAAGATAGACTTGGCTTTTTCAGCTGAAATGGCCGGAACGGGATCAATGGCTGCCAGCTCATTTGGGTCAATATCCGGACCCATATAAACGGTGATATCCCCTGTCTGGCGGCTGACGCAAATTCTGACCTGCCCAAATCGGAGCGGAACTCCGTGACAATGCGCTTCAAACGTAAAACCAACGACTTCGTTTTCTTCTTCATCCTTTTCGTCGTATCTGATCCTAAAATATTGATCGGCAGTTGGAAATAAAGCAAACAGAAAGCGCAGCGCGATTTTTTCGCACTCTGCCTCACTTACTGTCAACGGCCCTTTTTTCTCCATAAATGACATGACGCCTTCGAGTTTTCCGGTTTCTTTGTTGTAGATAGTTTTCAGCACTTGATGAGTCCGTCCCTTAAACCAGCTGTCCATACTTTTATCCGCCGGCTGATACATAGGATCATTCGGATTCCGCCAAACGATCCCGATTCTCCCATCTTCCAAAACCACTTCCCGTTCTTTGACAAATCCTTTTTCGATTCCAATCATGCTGTCAGGATCAGCCTTTTCGTGAATCTCCTCAAATAAAGGGAGAGGAAAGCTCTCCGGCTCCCTGTAATCATCGTCGTCATCAATTGCTTCTTCAACCAAATCCGCAGGTACGGTAATGGCCCTACATTCAGGCTCATACACCAAATGCGGCTGATCATCTCCGTTTTCGTAAACAGAACGTTGGAGAACCTCAAACAAAAGATCGAACTCCACGTCCTTCTTGATAAAGGCAAGTGCCTCTTCAACATCCGCGACCCGCTTTGGCTTGATGATGCTGCCCGCTTTGCCATAATAGCGGAAGTGAACGATCTCACCTGAAAAGGAAACTTCAGCCATAAATCCGCTCATGGGGAGAGGAAGCCCAGCCTCCATTTGAACATATGAAAATCTCACTTTATCGCCGTATGTACGGTCATTTTCTTCACGAACAAAGGCAGAGAGTGCTCCCGGATGATGGGTCTCGACAAATTGGCGCATGATATCCTCTAGTTTCTCTTCAGACAGCCTTTCTCCGCTTTCAGGCTCCATATCACGGGAAAGGGATTCCAGCTCCCCGTCCGGACCAAGTTCCACGATGATGCCCATATTCTCATCCTGAGGATCTGCCCAACAAAAATAGGCTCTTTTGTCATCACCGCCATAATCTTCAATTTCCAGTTTTAAGTGTGTCGGCACCCTGCCAATTTCCAGTGCTTTTTGTTTTAATTCCATTTTCTTCACAAAGACAGCCCCTTTCATCCTTCTAATGTCCCCTCCAACAGGTTAAAAAGTAATAGTCTAAAATACACAGTTTTCTGAGTTTACCAGTTTTACCAGAACATTTTTCACCAAAAATAGGATGATGAACCTATTCAATATAAAAGCTAATAATCTTAAAATTAATTCCGTTGTAACTTTTTATAGGTCCATTCATGACAAAGGAGGGCGGAGTTTCCAGAAAATCCGGTGAAAACCGTGAGAAAAGAACTGATTTTTTTGGTTATATGATGCTAATCCATTCAAAAAGATCCATTTCTCAAAGACAAAAGACTCCCTTTCCCTAAACCATTTGAGGAGGAAAAATGAATGTTTCAGAAAAAAACGTACGCTGTTTTCCTAATTCTTCTGCTGATGATGTTTACAGCTGCTTGTTCCGGCAGCAAAACAAGCGCGGAGAAAAAAGAATCAGAAACAGAAAAAAGCTCAGATATAGCTCAAGTCAAAATCAAGGATGTCTCTTACACGCTTCCGTCTAAATATGATAAGTCCACTTCAGATGACCAGCTTGTGTTAAAAGTGAATGTCGCTGTGAAAAACACAGGAAAAGACCCGCTGAATGTAGACAGCATGGATTTCACTTTGTATCAAGGTGATACGAAAATGTCTGACACAGATCCTGAAGACTATAGTGAAAAGCTTCAAGGCAGCACGATTAACGCTGACAAATCCGTTGAAGGAAATCTGTTCTTCGTTGTAGATAAAGGCAAACAATACGAGCTTAATTATACGCCGGAGTCTTACGGTGATAAAAAGCCAAAATCAGTTACTTTTAAAATTGACGGAAAAGACAAAAAAATCCTGGCGACGGCAGATAAGCTCCAAGATTCTGCAAAAGCGTTATCGGCTTATATTGATGTCCTTCTTTTCGGCAAAGATAACGCTGATTTTGAAAAAATCACCGGTGCTAACAAAAATGAAATTGTAAATGATTTTAATGAATCAGCCAAAGACGGTTATCTCTCAGCTTCCGGCCTTTCCAGCACATATGCGGACAGCAAAGCGCTTGATAATATCGTAAACGGCATTAAAGAGGGATTAAGCAAAAACTCTTCCATTCAGGCAAAAACGACTTCAATCTCTAAGGACGAAGCCATTGTTGAAGCCACAGTGAAACCTGTAGATGCATCTTCTCTTTCAGACCGTATCGAAGACAAAGTGAAAGACTACTATAGTAAAAACTCTAATGCCAGCTATGAAGAAGCTGTGAAATACGCGCTTCAAGTCTATCCTGAGGAATTCAAAAAGCTTGGACCGGCTTCATCTGAAAAAACGGTTGAAGTGAAAATGAAGAAAAATGACATCGATCAATGGCAGCTTGATATGGACGATTACAGAGCAGCAGAATTAGTCGAAGCATTCATCAAAGAATAAAACACCAAAAGGAAATAGCCTTGACGGCTATTTCCTTTTTTATTTGAAAATGTCGCTGATGAAATTCACTTCATCTTCGGTCAGATCAATGTTTAAGGTTTTCAGGTTATCCTGTAATTGCCCAGGTCGTTTAGCTCCCGGAATAATGGCATCAATCGCCGGTCTCGTTAACAGCCACGCCAAGGCGACATGTGCTGTCTCGGCTTGTTTTTCCTCCGCTACTGCTTTCAGTTTATCTACTTTTTTGAGATTGTGGATAAACGTTTCACCCTGAAATTGCGGTTTATCCTTTCTGAAGTCATCAAAGACTGTGTCTTGCGAGAATTTTCCTGTCAGCAGTCCAGACGCAAGCGGAAAGTAAGGAATAAAGGAAATGCCGTGTTTTTCACAGTATGGAAGAAGCTCCTTCTCGGCATCACGCTGAATGAGAGAGTATTCGGCTTGGAAGACCTCCAAATAGCCGTCAGCATTAAATTCCTGCAATTGCTGATAATCAAGGTTCGATGCGCCGATCGCTTTGATTTTCCCCTCTTCCTTCAGCTCTTTCAAAGTGCCCGCCACTTCAGTGAGAGGCGTTTTTCCATCCGGAAAATGAACATAATACAAATCAATGTAATCAGTTTTCAGCCGCTTCAGGCTCTTTTCCACCTCGCTTCGAAGAAACTCCCGGCTGTTGTCTAATTCAATGCTGCCGTTCACTTCTTTATGAGCCCCTTTGGTGGCAATAATGAGCTCACTCCGCACGCCGCGCTCCTGCACAACTTCGCCGATTAATTCCTCAGAACGCCCTAGTCCGTATATAAAGGCAGTGTCGATAAAGTTCACGCCTCCATCCAATGCCGTGCGCACCAAATCTTTCCCTGTTTCATCATTCAGATTCGGAAATAGATTATGCCCGCCGACCGCATTCGCGCCGAGTCCGATCCGCTTCACCTTCAGCTTCGTTTTGCCAAGTGTACGTGTGTGATCCATTGTTCCTTCTCCTTCGAAACCATTTTTGTTGAAAAATAGTGCAGGTTCACTTTTTGTATTAGATATCCTTTTTCTATTTCCCTTCATTTTTCAGGATATACAAAAAGGAGAAAGTGTATTTCTCCTTTTGCAAAGTTTATTTAGGAAGAACCCATTTGTCTTTCAGGAAGCAGGCTCTGGCCAGTAAAAAGAAAATGGCGATGAGCACGGCGATGGTTCCTGCCGTGGACAAAATGGCAGCCGGGTCAACCATCCCGAATAAAAGCTGTTTGAATAACGCATGCAGGTTTAGAAACGGGATAAGAAAGTACGATAAGTCAAATTGATTCGGTGCCTTGCTGAAGATGAAAAACATCGGAAACATAGGCAGAAAGACGACAAGAGACATATAGCTTTGCGCTTCCTTTACCGAGCTGGAAATGATGCTGATGAAAAGCTCCATCGCAGAGATCAGCAATGCAGAAAGCACGATGATTAAAGCTGAAGCGCCGATTACACTCCACATATGATCTCCCAGCTGGAAGGCCGTTTTTAAATTCTCAGTAAATAACACGGTGGACAAAATTAAAAACATCAAAGCCAATACACCTGAAGCAACGCCAAAAGTAGAAACCGCAAGCCACTTGCCGACCAGCATTTTGTTTCTGCTGACTGGCGTTAACAACAGCGCCTCAATTGATTTCCGGTCCTTTTCCCCGGCCATGATATCAAGAGCAATCGGCATTGCGCCGGAAACAATGGAAGTCAGAATCAGCATGGGCAGAATGGCGGAAAGCATAATAGCGGAAACCCCTTTCTCCTCATCCGCTTCCTTTTGCTGAATCGTAAATGGCTGGATGACCGAGTAATCAATGCGCTTATTTGTTAAACGTTCCTGCACAATTTCATTTTTGTACTGATCTAAGGCAGACTGCACAAGCTGCATGGCATTTGACGACCCTTGATCGACTGAATTGCCGTACACATCAATCTTAAAAGGCGTCATGCTGTTAACATATGAATCGAACTCTTTCGGGACGTTCAGATAGGCATCTGCTTTCCCTTCATCAACCGCTTCTTTAGGCTTAGCAAACGTTTTTACGCTGATCTCGTCAATCGCATTAAGCTTACTTTCCAGTGCGGGCGGCAGAGAATGTCCGACAGCCAATGTGTATTGCTCCTCTTTGTCGGACAGCATGCTTTCATAAAAGAATACAAGTCCAAGCATCATAATCATCGGCACTAAGATTGTGAGTAATATGGTTTTTCTGTCACGCAAAGCATCGATCATTTCTTTTTTATAAATATGGCTCAGCATTTAAGAAATCCCCCTGACAAGCTTAGACATAAAGATGTAATTCAAATCCTCACTGCGCTCGCTCTCGTATAATGATTCAAGCGCTCCCCGGTAAATCACCTCTCCGCTGTGAATCATGATGACACTGTCACAGAGCGCCTGCACTTCCTCCATGATGTGGCTGGAAAAAAGAATGGTTTTCTGTTCTCTTTTCAGCTGCTGGATGAATTCGCGAAAGATATTGCTGGATGTAATATCAAGCCCTGTAGTTGGTTCATCAAATAAAATGATGTCCGGATCATGTATCAGCGCTCTGGCAATGGCGACTTTCTGCCTCATCCCTTTCGAAAACCCGCCCACTCTGCGGTTCATATAATCGCGCATGCCAAACCGTTTCGATAAATCTTCAATTCTTGCTTTGATCTCGTGGCGGTTCAGCCCATACAGCCTGCCGAAGTATTGGAGATTTTCTTTAGCGGTCATCCTGTCGTAAAGCCCGGTTTCTCCTCCGAATAAGACACCGATTCTTTTTTTGACCTCAGCCGGCTGCTTGACCGTGTCAAAGCCGTCTACCGTGATTGCCCCTTGTGACGGTTCAAGCAAGGCAGCAATCATTCTCAGCATCGTCGTTTTGCCCGCACCATTTTCTCCGAGAATGCCGACGACTTCTCCTTTTTGAATTGTTAAGCTTACATCTCGCACCGCTTTGACTACTTTTTTCTTATCCTGAAACCTGCGGCTGCAATCGGTCAGTGTAATCATGTCATAATCTCCCTTTTCTTTATTTCTAATAATGACTATATATGAAATGCTGGATTTGTTGGATAAAGTTGTCGCGAAGAGTTCTTTTTATGTCGCGAAATGGGATAGAATAAAGATGATTCTATGTAACTAGGAGAATGATAATGGTAAAAGTCGGACTTGTCGATGATTATCGAGTAGATTTAGAGAAGCTGGAAGCGATCGTCTCCAGAATGCAAAATGTCGAAATTGTCTTTTCCACCGATTCAGCGGAGGAAGCCTACAGCCGGGTAAAGAATGGAGACATTGATCTGCTGCTTGCTGATATCGAGATGCCTCATATGTCTGGCTACGAGCTTGCTGATTTGATCAGATCCCATTCACTTGATGTGGATGTGATTTTTGTTACCGGTCACAGCGGTTATGCGGTTCACGCCTTTGACCTGAACGTCCACGATTATATTATGAAGCCTTACTATGCTGACCGTCTGACCGCTTCCTTCGACCGTTACTTGAAAAAGAAAACGGAAACAAGTTTGAATGGACGTATATTGATCAAGCAAAAATCTGAAATGCACGTCCTGCAAAAGAAGGATATCATTTTCGCTGAACGGACGGGACGTTCTACAACGATTGTGACAACCACTGAAGAGGTGCAAACGTATCAAACATTAAATGATATTAAAGGCGACCTGCCCGAAAAGGATTTTCTCCGTTCGCATCGTTCCTTTATTATCAACATTCATTACATAAAGCACTTTTCCGCTTATACCAAGCATTCATTCACAGTTTCCTTTGAGGGAACATCTAAAAAAGCGATGATCACCAAGCAACAGCTTGATTATTTTCAAAACTACTATTTTTGAGGAGTTTAGTACGTGATTACCCTTTTTCAATGTCTTTATCTGTTTTTATTTAGTTTCATATGTTATCAGGGGGCTGCTGCCCTTTGGCCCAGTACGGCCGTCTCTTGGCTCGCCGCTGCTTTAGGCGCGGCGGCAGCAGGATTGTACCTATGGAAAACGAAGCGGGTATGGAAACGCTGCTCCTCAGGGCTTTGTGCGTGGATTGCCGTGATTCAAGTAATGTCGGCGGGTATGGTACTGATCGGAACAGACATCAAGCCGGCATTATGTGTAATCGTGATATTTGCAGGGTGTGAAGGGCTTCGTATCGGACAGTCTGCCCTGCAAGCAAGGCTTTCTGATCAAATTGATAAGCTGACACAAGCTGAACAGCATGCCAATCAAATGCTGATCGATGTCAGAAGCCGGAATCATGACACAATGAAACATATCACAGCAATCAAATCAGCTCAGCCCAAGGCGGATACAAAAGCATATATTCAAAACTGGGTGGACCAATACAGTCAATATGACCGTTTTTTAAAGGGAGAGAATGCGTACGTTGCAGGGGTGCTTTATGATTTTCTAGAAAAAGCCCGCGCCTCGAATGTGAGTGTTTCACTTCATATGCATACACCGCTTTCTTCACTTCCGTTCTCAGCTGCTGATCAGGTCAGCTTGGTTGGCAACATATTGGAAAATGCGCTTGACAGCGCGGCGGAGGCCCGAGAAAAAGCAGAAATTAAACTGGAGACTTCGCTGCGAAGCGGGCTTTATGTGCTGATTTGTGAAAACAGCACGCCCGGCATGGATCCAAAAGTGCTCGATAAACTGTATCAATCGTTTGGCCGCTCAACAAAAGGCGGTGCTCATGAAGGCATGGGCACATATATCATAAAAAAACTGGTGAAGAGCGCTTTTGGCAGGCTGGATTTTACCTACCGCCACCCCGTCTTCCGGTTAGAAATCAAAATTCCGTTTCAGAAATAAAAAAACCTTGAAAAGCCGGGCTTTTCAAGGTTTTTTTCATTATGAGGATAACGCTTGAGCAAAACGATCCGCTTCGTCCTGCAGCGTGCTTTCAATTTCTTTGTAACGGCTGGAAATGGTTGATGCGCTGACGCCGTATTTTTTCGCCAGTTTAGCCTGGGAAACGGACGCGCCGTTAAGAGAAATCGCGTTCACATAATATTCAACTGCCGCCGCAAAAGCTTCCGGCTTTCGGATGACAGGTGATTTTTTCTCACAGAATGTTTTCCAGATGTCAATTACAGCCGGAATCAACTCAGCCGGATACTCATCCCCGCTCATGCCTTCTTCGATAGCCGCAGCGGTTTCTTTCTCCAAGTCGTTTGCCCATTCAACAGAGCTTTCCTCCGCTTTCTCTGCTTGCGGCTCTTCATCCTTTTCAGCTAACAGTGCGAACAGAACGTTGTTGAATTCCTGCTTCATGAAGTCCTCCGGCGTTTTGCCGTTCTTCACAGCGGCATCCGCATATTTCTTCACCTTGCTGATCAGCGCTTCCGTTCTCTTCACCGGGAAGATCGTGAACTGCATGAAGAATTCTGCTTTTTCCGCTTCGTGGATTGGATATCCAAGAATCAGGCTTCCCACTGGAGGAAGGTCTTGATTGCTGGCGTCCATTTCCACTTCGAATTGTTTTGCCGTAATCACATCTTCAAAGTGAATGATGCCTTCCTTCAGGTCCTTCAGCAGCAATAAAGCAGGCGTCATGCTGTTCCATGATTCAACGATCTCACGCGTTTTCGGACGAGTGATCGAATCACCTTTTTTCTGCAGGTACTCTTCGAAGATTGTCTTCTCACCAGCAAGCGGGTGGAAGAAGATTCCCCAGATTCCTAAATTAAATACGCTGATGTCTTTCGTCTGTCTGTCCATAGCAGAAAGAAAATCATGCTGGTTGATAAAGCCTGAAATGCTTTCTCTATGTACTGTGAAGGCATACTCCACTAAGTCTTCCTGAATTTGTTTCGCTTCTTTTGCCGCTAGTTCTGCCGGGAAGTCGACAACTTTACTTCCGCAGCATTTTTTATATTTCTTGCCGCTGCCGCACGGGCAAGGGGCATTTCGTTTCACTTTTCCCACAATAAACCCTCCGAATTCTGTTGTAACTTTTCTATTTTAACAAAAATAACTTCTGAGGGCTTGGTTTCGGGCTAAAAAAGAATTTGGTAATGTGATAAGCTGGCTGATTATGCCAATTTACCTATGATATATTCACCAACTTTTGTGATTTAAGGCTTATCACCTATTCCCACTTTAGGCCCTTCTTTTTTACAATCATTAGGTATTTATTTAACATTTTAAGGAGTGTTTCTATTGGAACTAGCTGGTTTTATGCTGCGTGCCTGCGCTCTTGTACTTGACGTGATCATTGCCGCAGCAGTGATTTTGGCAGCCGGATTTACGTTTGGCGATGGGTCCGCCGGTGTCATTATTGTCGCCATATTGATGCTGATTGTGTACCCTTTGCTGATGCCGCTGACAAATTGGAAGGGCACACTGGGCAAAAAAATCATCGGATTGCAAATTGTAAGAGATGAAACACACGAGAAAATTTCTCTCCTACAGGCGATTGTCCGCTACATCATAGCGTGGGTGCACGTGTTCTCCCGCCTGATCTATTTGACTGCCGCATTTACGAAGAAAAAACAAACCGTTCATGATATGGCTGCGAAAACCATTGTGCTGAAAGCAGAATAACCTTGAAGAATAGCATTCTTCAAGGTTTTGTTTTTCATTAGTTCGTATTCTGGCCCCCGCCGTTCAGCCCTTCTTTGATCAGGCTGTTGACTTGGCTGTTCATCAATAAACCGATGTGTCCCACGCCATGAATTTGAACGTTTTTGGCACCATCTAATCTTGATAAGTAATTCATGACAATCATATCGGCACTGCTGTAAATAGATGTGTATAAAATCTTTTGATTGGGATCTGTTCCCGGAAGCGCCTTGCCTGTCGTCAAACGGTTCGCGCCGCCAAGCGTCACGACGTTTTCAACTTTATTTCCGCCGTCCAGATTTTTTATGTAGTAAAGTGTGTTCGCGCCCCCCATGCTGTGAGCGACAATATCCACTTTTTTCGCACCCGTTTCATCTAAAACCTTTTGCACAAATCGTGATAATACCGGGCCATTGTTATAATTCGTACCTGTCTTGTCCCAAAAATCAACCGCATACAGCTTGTCCCGTGACCAGCCTTGAGATACGAGATAGCTCTTAATTCCCGCAAAATTGAATGATGCCCCTCCAATACCGTGAACCATAACGACTGGGTTATGTTCAGCGGCTTTTGCTGACGGCTGCAACGCAAACAGCGATGTAACAGCCAGCATCAAAATTGTTACAACTGCAATGACCTTACTTTTTACAAATTTCATAGTATCCTCCTTTTTTGTAACAAATTCTTCAAATATATTACGTTACCAAATTAATTAAGTAAAGGGTAATTTTGGCTTATTTTAAAGAAATTTTAAGATTCAGAGGTCATTTTTGGTCCTAAAAAGCAAAAAAAGAAGGCTTATTCGCCTTCTTTTCTTCAATACTTATTGAAATAAGCTTGGATCTTTTGAGGATCGTTTGTTTTGGTAAGCGCAAGGATCAGCAATATCCGTGCTTTTTGGGGGTTTAAAGAGTTCGATGCCAGGAGGTCCTTTTCCTCATAGTCTTGGTTTGGCGTCACGACACCATTTCCCGTACGGCTTGAACGCACTACAGTGACGCCTTTTTTGACTGCGCTGCCCGCTCCTTTTTCGGCTGCGTCAGATAAAGACCCGTTCCCAGAACCGGCAAAAACAATCCCTTTTGCTCCGGCTTTTACAGCTGCGTCAAACAGGTAGCTTCCATCATTTTGGTATCCATAGATAATGTCTACTTGCGGCAGCTCATCAAGATTAGAAACCGAAAAATCCGTATCCTTCGTATGCTTACGGCTAATCTCATTATTAAAATAGATATCATCAGCAATCGTTCCGACAAAGCCCATTTCATCTGATTTAAATGTATCTGTTGTGGTAGTGTTTGTTTTGGTGACATAGCGGGCTGAGGCAATCCGGTCGTTAAGAACGACGAGCGCACCTTTTCCTTTTGCCTCAGGTGTGCCTGCCACTTTCACTGCATTGTACAGATTAGACGGCCCGTCAGCGCTAATCGCTGTGGATGGCCTCATCGAACCGACGACAACAACCGGTTTATCGCTTTTCACAGTGAGGTTCAAAAAATAAGCTGTTTCTTCCAACGTGTCAGTTCCATGGGTCACGACGATTCCGTCTACATCATCTGAAGCGAGCAAGTGGTTGATGCGTTTCGCCAGCTTCAGCAATATTTTATTATCAATGTTTGTGCTGCCGACGTTGACAATCTGCTCGCCGCTGACGTTCGCGATATCCTTCATTTCCGGGACTGCCTCGATCAGTGATTCTACGCCGACAACACCTGCTTTATATTCAGTTGTTGAGGTTTTGGATTGATCGGCTCCTGCAATCGTGCCTCCTGTCGCTAAAATTTTAACGTTTGGCAGGTCCTTTTTGTCAGAGGCGGACGCCGAAGAGACTTTTTGTGTCTTTGTTTTTTCTTTCGGAGGTTCTTTTGTTTCAGGAGAATGCGAACATCCGGCAAAAACAAACAGTAGTGCTGTAAAAAGTACAAGCAGTCGTTGTTTTTTCATCTCTTTCTCTCCTTACATCCTTATGATGATTAATCATTGAATATTTTATCTATTCAGTCAAAAGGCCAGTCAGCTTTTCTCTCACTTTTTTTGTTGTAATATACTTCTTTTTTTGTCTTTTCATACAATGAATTTCTCTTGACAATTGATGAATGAATCAAGATAATAGACCAGTCACTATATTTTTGATTGCAATTCAGTAAGGTGGGAATGTTATGAGTTATGGAGATTCCCGTGAGAAAATCCTTTCGGCAGCTACCCGGCTTTTTCAGCTGCAAGGGTATTACGGCACGGGGCTGAACCAGATTATAAAGGAAAGCGGCGCGCCTAAAGGCTCTCTTTACTACCACTTTCCCGGCGGTAAAGAACAGCTTGCGATCGAAGCCGTGAATGAGATGAAAGAGTATATCCGTCAGAAAATCGCTGACTGTATGGAAGCCTACACCGATCCAGCGGAAGGCATTCAAGCCTTTTTGAAGGAGCTCTCCTGCCAGTTTTCATGTACGGAAGACATTGAAGGCTTGCCTGTGGGCTTGCTAGCGGCTGAGACGTCATTGAAAAGCGAACCGTTGCGTGAAGCCTGCCATGAAGCCTACAAAGAATGGGCCTCTGTATATGAGGAAAAACTGCGGCAGGCTGGCTGCAGCGAGAGTCATGCAAAAGAAGCCAGCACTGTAGTTAACGCGATGATTGAAGGCGGCATTCTTTTATCTTTGACGGCAAAAAACAGTACGCCGCTCCTTCATATCTCCAGCTGCATTCCTGACTTGCTGAAGAGATAAAAAACGACATCCTACATGCAGTTGATAGAGAGGGGAAATGATTTTGGAAACAACAGCTAAAGCATCTCAGCAATACAAAGTGATGCCGATTATGATTTCCTTGCTGTTGGCCGGTTTTATCGGCATGTTCAGTGAAACAGCGCTGAATATTGCGTTAACCGACCTTATGAAGGAATTGAACATTACAGCGGCAACCGTCCAATGGTTAACGACGGGCTACCTGCTTGTACTCGGTATCCTGGTTCCTGTTTCAGGACTGCTGTTGCAGTGGTTCACTACTAGACAGCTTTTTACCGTGTCACTTATCTTTTCAATTTTAGGGACGTTGATCGCGGCGCTTGCGCCAAGCTTCCCGTTTTTATTAGCGGCAAGGATCGTTCAGGCACTTGGAACCGGTCTTTTACTGCCGCTGATGTTTAACACAATCTTGGTGATTTTCCCGCCTCATAAACGGGGCGCCGCAATGGGAACGATCGGGCTTGTCATTATGTTCGCGCCCGCCATCGGGCCAACTTTCTCAGGATTGGTTCTGGAGCATCTCAACTGGCACTGGATTTTCTGGATCTCTCTTCCGTTCCTTGTGCTGGCGCTTATTTTCGGTATCGCATATATGCAGAATGTATCTGAAACGACAAAGCCTAAAATCGATGTATTGTCTATCATCCTGTCGACGATTGGCTTCGGCGGCATTGTGTTCGGATTCAGCAACGCGGGTGAAGGCTCCGGAGGATGGTCCAGCCCGACCGTTATCGTGTCGCTGATTGTCGGCGTTGTCGGCCTTATCCTATTTTCAATCCGCCAGCTGACAATGAGGCAGCCGATGATGAACCTCCGTGCGTTCAAATACCCAATGTTTATTTTGGGTGTGATCATGGTGTTCATTTGCATGATGGTCATTCTGTCATCTATGCTGCTTCTGCCGATGTACCTGCAAGGCGGCTTAGTCCTGACGGCATTTGCATCTGGTCTTGTTCTCTTGCCAGGAGGTATTTTAAATGGATTTATGTCCCCAGTTACAGGCCGTTTGTTCGACAAATACGGGCCGAAATGGCTTGTCATTCCTGGATTTGTGATTGTCACTGTTGTTCTTTGGTTCTTCTCAAATGTCACAACCACTTCAACGGCTGTGCTGATTATCATCCTACACACCTGCTTGATGATCGGGATTTCTATGATCATGATGCCTGCGCAGACAAATGGTTTAAACCAGCTGCCGCGTGAGTTTTATCCTGACGGCACCGCCATTATGAACACACTTCAGCAAATGGCGGGCGCTATCGGCACAGCGGTTGCGGTCAGCATTATGGCTGCAGGCCAGCATGATTATATGAGCACAGTTAAAAACCCTGCCGATCCGGCAGTCATCCCGCAAGCGTTGACAGCGGGTGTGCAGCACGCGTTTGTGTTTGCAATGATTGTTGCCATTATCGGTTTAATTGGCGCTTTCTTTATGAAGCGCGTTAAGGTAGATCATTAATATGAAAAGCCCCTGACCTAGTGTTCAGGGGCTTTTTTTATGTTAACTTATAGATCATTTTCGCCGCGATTTCATCAATCGCGTGCCGCATTTCCTCCTTCGTATTATAAAAGTGGGGAGCAAGACGGATGACTTCGCCCCGCGGCGCGCAAATCACTTTTTTCTTCTTCAGCAATTCCGCCGTTTCCGATGCCCGCTCATCCCGGATCGCAACCATGCCCGGCTGAACCCCGCCTTGTGCCGACGCCAGTTGCAGGCCTTTTGCAGCTGCATATTGACATGCATCGGCACAGATCGTTTTTACATGATTCCGGATATGAGAAACCCCGATATGATTCAACAGCGACAAAGCCGCTGCAGCTGCATATATGCTGATAAAAGCTGGGGTGCCTGTTTGAAAACGGCGCGTGCCTTTTGCATAAGCCGCATCAAATCCGTTCTCACGGCCAAACCAGGCTGATCCTTTCGGCTTCAGTGCGTCTGCCAGCTCCTTTCTCACATAAAGAAACGCCACGCCCGGTATGCCGAGCAAATACTTCCGGGTGCCTGCCGCCAGCATATCTACACCCCACTCCTTCACATCAATGGGAATGTGTCCCGCTGATTGATAAGCATCCACAAATAACAAAGAGCCTTTTCTCTGAGAAATCTCGGCGATCGCTTTTATATCCTGAACATAGCCGTCACGATAATGAACGTGAGGAACACACGTCAGCACTGTTTCTTCTGAAATATGTGTTTCATACTGTTCGAGCGGCATCACACCGTCTATTGATGGAATGACAGATACGTGATTGTCGCATTGTGCCTGCCAGACATGAGACACTGCCGGAAAATCCATCTCCGTATACACAACATGTTTCTTTCTAAAAACAGATAAGGCCGATGCTACAGAAACCAGCGCATCAGAAACTGACGCCACAATCGCCACTTCATCCGGTTCAGCCCCGATTAGCTTAGCAAACTCGTTTCTCGCACTCTCTGTTTTTTCGATCGCTTCTTTCCAATTCGTCCCCCTATGCAGCAGGCTGTCATGATAATCCTGGATCGCCCTTGATACAGGCTCTGCCAACGCGCTCTGAGAACAGCTGGCAAGCATTGTATGTGTCTGCAAGGTTGGAAATAACTGGCGATACTGCTCCGGCAAATGTTCCATTATGATTCACTCCTTTACATTATTTTGATGAAAAACCCATAAATAAACAATAGAATAAAAGAAAAGGAGTTGAGAAGATGAGAAAAAAAGTGCTGATCACGGGCTTTGACCCTTTTGACAAAGAAACCGTCAATCCATCATGGGAAGCGGCGAAACGTCTTCATGGCTTCAAGACGGATGAGGCAATCATTACAGCGGAACAAATTCCAACCGTCTTTAGAACCGCTCTGGACACTCTGCGCCAAGCCATTCAAAAACATCAGCCAGAAATCGTGATTTGTGTCGGCCAAGCTGGAGGACGAATGCAGGTCACACCGGAACGAGTGGCGATCAACCTTGCAGATGCGCGGATCCCCGATAACGAAGGACAGCAGCCAATTGATGAGGAGATTTCTCCAGATGGGCCCGCCGCTTACTGGACAGGACTTCCCGTGAAACGAATGACTGCTAAGATGAAGGAACACGGCATTCCAGCTGCGGTTTCCTACACAGCGGGGACCTTTGTATGCAACTATTTGTTCTACGGGTTAATGGATCACATTAGCCGGACAGCTCCACACATTCGCGGCGGGTTTATTCATATTCCTTACATTCCGCAGCAAACAATCGACAAAACAGCGCCGAGCCTCAGCCTCGACACGATTATCCGGGCATTGAGAATCGCCGCTGTTACGGCCGCACAATATGATGAGGATTTGAAGTCACCGGGCGGTACGCTGCACTAAGCGGCCGCCGCTGTTACGGCCGCACAATATGATGAGGATTTGAAGTCACCGGGCGGTACGCTGCACTAAGCGGCCGCCGCCGTTTCGTCCCTCAGCCTCTTTTTGTAGACAAACGCCGATAGGGTGACACTCACTTCAAACAGGACAAGAAGCGGGATCATCACGAGAAAATCAGAAATAAAATCAGGCGGTGTAATCAATATGGACACGACAATCAGCAGAAAATAGGACAGCTTTCTCGCTTTGGCCAGTCTGTAAGGATTTAAGATGCCCAGCCTTGTTAAAAACATCACCACCAAGGGCATCTCAAACAAGAAGCCGAACGGCAGGCTCAAATTCACCATAAACCTAAAGTAGCGGTCAGCCGTAAACATCGTTTCAAAGTGGCCGGAGGATAAATGAGTCAAAAAGCTGAGCACGATCGGAAACAAGACAAAGTATCCGAAGGAGATGCCCGCCAAAAACAACGCAAATAAACCTGGTATGTACATGAGCGTCACCTTGCGCTCCGTTTTCGTCAGCGCCGGTGCAACGAAACGCCACAGCTGGTACGCGGCAACAGGGATAGAAGCCGCAATGGCACAAATGCCGGAAAGCATCATATACACCCAGAGGATTTCGCTCGGCCCAAGCACAGCCAGCTTTCCATCCAAATCCCTGATCAGCCAGTCATAAATGTCCTGTACGAACAAAAAAGCCGTGACGAGAAATAGAAAAAATGCCGCGAGGGTGACAATAATCCGGCGGCGAAGCTCTTCTAAATGCCCGATCAGATGGGTTTCTTTTTTATCCATTCAAAAAAGCCCTCCCTTTCATAAAAAAGAGGCAGACCCGGTGTCTGCCTCATCAGCACTCAGCCCGCGTTTTTGTCCTGCTTTACCGCTGTCAGCTCAGCTGATTTTTCTTCTTTTTCATCACCAGACACAAGTGATTTTGTGGCACTTTTAAATTCCAGCAGTGTCCGTCCGGCGGCTCGTCCGATTTCCGGCAGCTTGGAAGGGCCAAAAATAATGAGGGCGATGACGAAGATCAGAATCAAGCCCGGTATTCCAATGTTTGAAAACATAATTTTCACTCCTTAATTCGTGATTTTTGCCCGCTTCTTAATCATTTGTTTTTCGTGGGCTTTGTTGTGCGCAAAGAAACGATCCTCTTCGACCTCATCGGATTGCTTCACCCCGCCTTGGATCGTTGTGGATGACACCTTTCTCAACCCGGTTTGGTCTTTCTGGTAAACGAATGAAGCCCTTGTTGAAATGGCTGCGCCCGGCTCGGTCACAAACGGCATCACCCGATAATCGGCTTTCCACTGGTGAGGTGTCACTGTACAGCGGACATATCCGCGATAGTCGTTAAAGAACTTGATGTGCGGATTTTCTTTTAAAATTTGGTCTGTATCCGCCCGCTTATCCGCTCCGTTCCCTCCTGAAGTAATCGAGGTTCCGACAAATTCGGCTCCGAATATTTTTGAACTTGTCTTCTCGAAATCGACATGCAAATTCGATGCCCAGCTTGCGTGTACATCACCTGTCAGGACGACAACATTATTTAGATTTTTGCTTTTAATGAAATTGATAACCCGTTCGCGCTGAGCCGGGTAGCCGTCCCACGAATCCATGCTGTAGATCGGGCTTGCGCTTGTCCCGAAATTCCATTTTGCAAAGAAAATCTGCTGCGCCAGCACATTCCAGTGGGCTGTCGAGCTGCTCAAATTGTTGAAGAGCCACTGCTCCTGTTCTTTTCCTAGCAGGGTCCGATTTGGATTTCGCGATTCATCAGAAGGCGGCTTATTGCCGTCGTTATTGGCTTGGTCGTCCCTGTACTGGCGGGTATCAAGCACATTGAAGGACGCCAGGTTTCCGTACGTAAAGTGCCGGTACAGCTGCATATCCGGGCCATTCGGCAAAGAGGAAATGCGGAGCGGCATATGTTCATAGTATGCCTGATATGCTGCCGCGCGGCGGAGCACGAAGGCTTCAACCGACTGTCCTTTTTCCGGTATTTTATTGGCATAGTTGTTTTCAACTTCATGGTCATCCCAGGTTACAACCCAAGGGAAAGCCGCATGTGCAGCTTTCAGATTGGCGTCAGAACGGTATTGAGCGTGACGGTTCCGATAGTCTTGCAGCGTATAGATTTCCGCGCTGTTGTGCGTGCGGACATTTCCTGTTTTTGACACATACTCATTTGGACCGTATT
>Ga0153917_1000711_pt1 | contig 18454 bp, 18 predicted proteins | sample TSFL001MetaG_FD_104695 | JGI IMG/M metagenome (GOLD analysis project Ga0153917, IMG submission 104695) | Attine ant fungus gardens microbial communities from Florida, USA - TSFL001 MetaG | ecosystem: Host-associated > Fungi > Mycelium > Unclassified | place: USA: Florida, Paynes Creek Historic... | reverse complement strand
CAGCTCGGCGGCGACGAGGCGGTGGATGCCGGCATCCGTCGTCTCGAAGGCGAGCATGTCCTGGATGCTCGATGCGACCCCGTCCGCGGCCGTCGCGCCGCCCACCGCCGGTCGGAGCGGCGCGGGAAGCGACCGCTCCCCCGTCGGCACGATCGACAGGCCGCCGGCGCGCACGGTGGCTTCGAGGGCGACGGCGGGCACGCCCGTCGCCGAGCCTGAGCCGTCGCCGGCCGCCGCGCCTCCGCCGCTCGCCTCTTCGCGCACGCCGAGCCGGTACACGGCATCCGGCGACGATGCTGCCGCCACGGGATCGAACGTCGCCTCGAGGAGCACGGCGAGCGACTCGTGCGAGACGCCCTCCCCCTCGCGCTCGTCGACGGCGTCGGACGCGCCCCAGCGCTCGAGCCCCAGCACGACCCCCTCGAGCTCGCGCCCCCGCGGGGTCAGCTCGTAGACGAGGCCGCAGCGCGGCACGGGGACGCGGCGGGCGACGCCGGCGTCCTGCAGCTCGCGCAGCCGCGTCGTGAGGATGTTCGTCGGGATCCGCGGCAGCGACGCTCGGAGGTCGGTGAAGCGGCGGGGACCCGCGAGGAGGTCGCGGACGATGAGCAGCGCCCACCGCTCGCCGACCGCCTCGACGGCCCGGGCCAGTCCCGAGCGCTGCCCGTAGGAGCGCGTGGCCACGGATCGCGCTATTCGCTCGCGGCCTCGTCGGCCATGAACGCGCCGGGGCCCTGCTCGACGGCCTCGGGCACCATGTAGACGAAGCCGAGGTTGTTGCCGTCCGGGTCCTCCAGGTCGCGGCTGTACATGAAGCCGAGGTCCTGCGCGGGGCGGGGCTCGGAGCCGCCGGCGGCGACGCCGCGCTCGATGGCCGCGTCGACCTCCTCGCGCGAGTCGCAGCTGAGGGCGACGTTCGTCTGCACGACCTTGTTGGGGTCGGCGATCTCCTTGTCGGTGAAGGTCTGGAAGAAGTCGCGGCGGAGCACCATGAGGAAGATGTCCTCGGCCACGACGACGCAGGCGGCGTTGTCGTCGGTGAAGTTCTCGTTGAGCTCGAGGCCGAGCCCCGTGTAGAACGTCTTCGCCCGCTCGAGGTCGTTCGTGGGCAGGTTGACGAAGATCTTGGTGGACATGATGCTCTCCCTTGAGTCGGTTGCTTTTTGCAAGCAAGTCAAGCTTGCAATTTGCAACTGCGATGCGCAAGAGGCGGTTCTGCGAACTTCATGTGAACGGGCGACACATGGCCCCGGGAGCGAAGATGCGCCTGCGAGGCATCCACACCGCTCCGCTACCGTGATCGCTGTGGGGAACGACGAACGCAAGGATGCCGAGCTCGCGGAGCGGCTGGCCGAGGCGCTCGATCGGTGGCGGTGTCGACCCGACGGCGGGGAACTGCGGGGCGGCATGTCTATCGTCGTTCCCGTGCGTTCAGCCACGGGTGCACCGTTGATGCTGAAGCTCCTCGACGCGGCGACGGCTCGGATGGAGGCCGTCGCGCTGCGCGCGTTCCCGCCCGCGGCGAGCGTGCGCTGCGTCGACCACGCCGACGACCTCGGTGCGCTCCTCCTGGAGCGGCTGGCCTCGGAATCCCTCGTCGGGCGCCCTGCCGACGAGCAGATCGTCGTGCAGGCGCAGCTCGCCCGGGCGCTCGCCGTCGCGGATCCCGGTGGCATCCCGCCGCTCGCTACCGGCCTAGCCGACCACCTCGACCGACTGCGCGAACGGGCGCCCGACCTGCTGGGCCGGCGCGCGCTCGAGATGTCCGCCGACGTCGCCAGCGTCCTCGGCCGGCTACCGGGCGCCACGCTGACCCACGGCGATCTCCACGCCGCTAATGTGCACCGCGACGCCGACGGAATCTGGCGGACACTCGACCCGAATCCGCGCGTGGGCACCATCGCCCACGAGAGCCACACCGTCGTCGTCGAGCGCTCCCGGCTGGCCGAGCTGATCCGCGACGGCGGTCGACTGGAGCTCGTGCGCCGCCTCGACCTGTTCGCCGAGGTCGCCGGGGTGGATGCCGGGCTCGCTGCCGGCGCATGCCAGATGCGCGCGGCGCTGTCGGCGCTGCACGCGGCCGACGAAGGGAACGCACCCATCGCCGAGCAGCTGGGCTGGATGGCCGAGGCACTCGCCGAGTGAGCGGAGGCCGCCCAGCCGCATACTCGAGGCATGCGCGCCGTCCGCCCCGGATCGCTCAGCGCATCCAGAAGTCCTCGGGGCGCGACCCGGATCGGAAGCCGAACGCCTCGGCCATCGCCATGGCCTCGGGGAAGTTGGCGGCGAGCGTGGCGACGTCGTGGGCATCGCTGCCGAACGACACCGCGCGCCCGCCCTCCTCGGCCCACCACTGCGGGATCCACGACCAGAGCCGCCGTGTGTTCAGTTCCAGCGCTCGGCCCGAATCCGCGATCGCGCGCATGCCCGCGCGGAACCCCTCCTCGAACCGGCGCGGGTCGAACGGCCCCTCCGTCAGGGTCGGCCACGCGCGGACGGCGTAGTCGATGTGGGTGAACACCTCGAACGAGTCGGAGCCGGCGACCATCCGCGGGATCTCCTCGAGGTAGGCCTGCATGACCTCCTCGGCCGGGCGGTGGCGATAGAGCGTCTTCGGCTCCGTTCGGTCGCCCGCCGAGAGCGGAAGCATGTGGAGTGAGCCGTTCACCCGATCGATCGCCCCGCTGCGCAGCAGCGAGGCAGCCTGCTCCTCCCACAGGTGCGGCTGGCCGAACTCCACCCCGGTCAGGATGCGCAGCGTCGGATGCTCGGAACGACACCGCTCGATGCCCACCAGATAGCCCTCGACATCGAACTGCGGAAGCCTGACGTGGCCGGCCTCGTCGACGTACCGCTGCCCATGCTCCCCGAGGTCGCCGTCGTCCACCCGCCACGAGTCCTCGAGATCGAGGTGCTCGGTGAACACGACCGCCGGCAGCCCGATGCGAACCGCGCGCTCGCAGATCCGGCTCATCGACCCGGCGGACGCGGGATCCGCCCCGGCATCCCACGACCACTCGCTGTGCACATGGGCGTCCGCGGTCAGCGTCATGCCCACACCCTACGCACTGAGGCGCGCTCGACGCCGGACTACCCCTCCTTGGAGGTGGAGGATGCCGACGCGCGGCCGACCGGCCGGCGACCGAGGCGAACCAGCGACGCCGCGAGCGCGGCCGACACGACCAGGACCGCGCCCGCCCAGATCGCGAACTCGAGCGGCTCGCCCGTCGCCATGCGGGGAATGCGACGGTCGGGGACGGCGACGACGCCGACGAACGCGCCGAGCAGGCCGAGGTACGTTCCGATCATGCTCACGGCGTGCGAGATCGTGTCGTGTCGCCTGGCTGCGATGACCGCGGCGGTTGTGGAGACCGCGGTGAGCACCGACAGGGCGTGCAGCCAGGTGAAGCCGCCGTCGATCGTCCGGATGCCGAACGAGGTCGCCACGACGACGGCGATGGCCGCGACCCACGACCAGCCGAGGGCCCGGTGCCCGGGGTCACCGCGACGACGGCGGAGCAGCTGCACGGGGCCGACGACGAGCGCGTACGCGGCCGCGAGCGCATGCAGGAGGATCAGCGGGGTGAATTCCTCTTCCACGGGGACTCCTCATCGACGGCGCCGCACTCCCCTCAGGCTACCGAGGCGGAGTAGGCCGAGTAGATGGGCCGTCGGAGCCGCCGGGATGCCGGACGAGCGGTCGATCGGACGGCCACCGACGCGACTCAGCGCATCCACCCCGGCGCGGCCCTGCCGTGGAAGCGCTCGTGGGCGTCGGCGCGCTGCCCTCGGGCCGGGCTCGGCGAGGGTTGCCAGAAGTCGTCGCCCAGCGAGAACGGGCCCGGGTCCTCGCCGAGGCTCCGCATGATGTCGGCGACCGCGGCGTACACGGCCAGCCCCTCGGCCTCGAGCCCTCGCTCGCGGCAGAGCCGTCCGTACACGAGGTGATGCCCGTCGAAGTAGCCATCGCCCGCGGCCGCCCGCTCGCTCGCTGCGAGCTCCTGCAGCAGCGCGGACGAGTCGCCGGGGAACGCCGACTCGATCTCCGCCCAGCCGTACACCGCGGCGGCGAATCGTTCGGGGCCGGCGCCCGACCTGGCCGTCTCGAGGAAGTGCCGCGCCGTCAACGCCGCCGAGCGGATGCGCACCGTCCACGGCTCGTGAGGGAACGTCATCGGCGCGAAGTGGGTGAGCGCGCTGATGGCGCTCTCGGTCTCGTTCAGCCGCTTCTTCGTGACCTTGTCGCCCGCGCGGAGCGCCGCGCAGAGCTCCAGGAAGTCGGTCATGCGCTGCGTCTGCAGCTCCCGCTTGGCGTCGGAGACGCCGGCGGCATCGGCGTACCGCGCGTAGGCGGCGTGCCAGATCGGCAGGTAGCGGGCGACCCGCAGCCGCATCGTCTCGTAGCGTTCCGGCTCGGGCCACGCCTCGACGACTCGGCGGATGTCGGCACGGCCGATCACGGGGACGCCGTCGAACGACCGGGCTGCATCGGCGGAGCGACTCATCGACCCATGCTCGCACGCCGCGATCAGCACCTCGGCATCGGACGACGCGCTACCCCGCGAAGTCCTCCGCCGTCATGCCCTGCGGGTGGCCGGCGCCCCACTGCACCAGCTCGATCCGGTAGCCGTCGGGGTCGTCGAGCCAGGCGGTGACGAAGCCGGATGCGAGATCGTGCACAGTGACCGCATCCACGTCGATCCCCTGCTGGGCGAGCGCGGCGGAGACGTCCGCCAGCGACTCGATCTGGACCACCAGGTGACTGATCCCTCCGACGACGACGGACTCACCGGATGCGTGCACGAGCTCGATCGCGACGAAAGGATCGCCGGGGAGCGAAAGCTATGGTCAGATCGCCCAGCGGCGTTCCGCGCACCGAGCCGACGACGCGGTATCCGAGCGCGGCGTAGAAGCGCAGGGAGCGTTCGGGGTCGCTCACCCGCAGGCCCGTGTGCAGGGTTCGCATACCTCCAGGGTAGGCGCGCATCGGCCGAGACGGCCGATCGATCGGGCTCGCGGTTGCTCGACCGAGCAGGATGCCGGACGAGCGTCGCGTCAGCCCTCGGGCGCTCCGCCGTTCAGCAGCCGGTTCACCCGTGCCCACAGTCCCGTTCGCCCGTCGCCGCCCGGATCGGACGCCGGTGCGCGGCCCGATTCGGCGGGCGACTGGACGACCTCCGCGTCCTCGTCCGCCTCGGCGCCTTCCTCCCCGAGGCCCTCGGGATCGGCGATCTCTTCGAGCTCCTCGAGATCGGAGTCCGCACCCGCAGGCTCGGACGCCGTGCGGGGTTCGAGCGAATACCACGTCGCCGCGTGCTGCTGCAGGTTCCCCGGATCGATGCCGCAGCGTTTCTGGAAGACGACCTGGATGTAGGCCTCGTCGAGCCCCGGCCAGGGCGGCTCCTCGGGCAGCGGATCGCCCTCGGCGGAGAGGATGCCCTCCCCGTCCTCGTCGTCCGAGGGCTCGAACGAGAGGAAGCGGTCGACGCCCTCGCCCACGACGCTCAGCTCGTAGACAGAGACCGTGTCCCAGACGGTGGCGAACAGCGCCTCGACGCCGAGCCGCTCGGCCAGGAGCGAGTCGACCCCGCGGGGCGTCTCCATGGGCGGGGCGACCACGACGACACTGCTGCCGGCATCCGTGTCGATCTGGGCGGCGGTGACGCCCGACGGCCCGGCCCACGGCCCGTCCGTCTCGGCGCCGACCGAGCCCCGGCCCCGTTCCGCGAACGCCTCGACGAATCGAGCGAGCGAAGCTCCGTGGAAGACGGCCACGTCGTATCTGGATCCCATGTCGGCGCTGCTCCTCCAGTCGGTGAACCTCGGCGGCGCGCCTACCGGCGGCCGAACCAGCCGCGACGACGAGGCTTGTCGGTGACGGGCTCGGCGGTCGATGCCGCTGCCGCCTCGGAGGATGCGGGAGCCTGCGCCTGCGCGGCCGGCACCGCCTCCAGCACCTCTCCCAGGCCGATCGCGCTCGGCGCCGGCGTGAGCACGTGGGGCGTCCCGGCGATGACTACCGCGGTTCCGGGTGCAGGCAGCCGGCGCTCCTCGAGCAGGCCCGCGACGGCGCCGCGCAGCTCGCGGTGCGCAGCGGCCGGGTCGAGTGCGGAGGTGCGCAACTGCACGTCGCCGCCGCCCAGGTGGCGCACGCCGATCGTGTGCGCGATCGACGACGCCTCGTCCAGGCGGGCGGCCATCGTGTTGAACCAGGTCAGCGCGGGCCGCTCCTCGACCTCGTGCGTGTACATGACGTCGGTGGTGACGTGGTCGGCGTCGGGAAGCCACACGGCGAGGCCGTTGTCGTCGTCGGCGTAGTTGGCCGCGATGTTCGACAGCAGGTCGCTCACGCCGAAGACGTCGCCGCCGGCCGGCGTGCTCAGCACGAGGTAGCCCCCGTGCCGCGCGATCGCCGCCGCGACCCGGTCGCGCAGCGGGGACTGGCGCACGGCGTAGTCGAGCTCGGGCGCCTCGAGCCGTCCGTCCGAGACCTCGAACTCGACCGGCGCCCCGTTGACGTTGACCGACAGGCGCTTCAGCGGCACGTCGCGGATGCGGGCGGCGGCCTGGGGCATGAGCAGGTCCAGCGCCTCGGCGATGTTCGCTGGCGCCTGCTCGAGCAGGACGACGACGCGCAGCACCGGGCCGGCGCCCGGCTCGTTCGCGGGCGCGCCGGACTGGTCGGACGAAGCGGGCATAGAGGACTCCTGTTCGCTGCGCGGGCCCCGCTCGAACGATGCGCGAGACGCCTTCCTCCGGGGAGTCTTCCATGCCGTGCGGCCGGGTCCCTGGATCGCGCGGATCGCCGCGCTCATCCCACGGAGCGGCTGCGCGCTGCATTGCACCCGCTCACCCGACGAGATTCGTTGCCCCACCGCGCCGATCCTGTCGGGCGAAGCGGCTCGACCGAGCCCGACCCCCGGCTCACCCGACAGGAATGGCGCCGCTTCCGCGCCGATCTTGTCGGGCGAACCGACATGGGCGAGCGCCGCCCGGGGTCTGCCTCGTCAGCGACGCACCCGCTGGCACCGCGGGCAGAAGTGGCTGCCGCGGTTCTGGAACGCCTCGCGCACGATGGGCCTTCCGCAGCGCGGGCACGGCTCGCCGTGACGGCCGTAGGCGTTGAGCGAGTGCGCGAAGTAGCCGGCCTGGCCGTTGACATTCACGTACTGCGAGTCGAACGAGGTGCCGCCCTCGGCGAGCGCCTTGGCGAAGACGCTGCGCGCGTTCGCGAGCAGCTCCCGCGCCTTGCGCGTCGAGATCGTCTCGCCGAGCTGCAGCGGCGACAGGCGCGACATCCACAGCGTCTCGTCGGCGTAGATGTTGCCGACGCCGCTGATGAGCCCCTGGTCGAGCAGCGCCGCCTTGACGCTCGTGCGCCGGCGGCGCAGCCCCGCCACGAAGGCGTCGTCGTCGAACTCCGGGTCGAGCGGATCGCGGGCGATGTGCGCGACGCTCGCGGGCACGCGCTCGGCCGCGGCGCGCGCCGAACGATGCGCATCCGGCACGGCGACGAGCTCGTCCACCGAGAGCGAGCCGAAGACGCGCTGGTCGACGAAGACGACGTAGTACTCCCCCGCCGGCCCTGCGAGGCGCATGCGCACGCGGGTGTGGCGGTCGGGCGGCGCATCGAGCGAACGGAGCAGCATCTGGCCGCTCATGCCGAGGTGGCCGACGAGCGCCGACGAGGCGCCCTCGATCGGCATCCACAGGAACTTGCCCCGGCGGGAGGGCGCACGCAGGGTCCGGCCCTCGAGCTTCGAGACGAAGTCGAGGGGCGTGCCGGGGTGGCGGCGCAGCGAGCGCTCGTCGTGCACCTCGACGGCCTGCACGACGGCGCCCGTCACGGCCGGTGCGAGGCCGAGGCGCACGACCTCGACCTCGGGCAGCTCAGGCACGGGCGTCGCGCGCCGAACCGGATGCCGGGCCGTGCGCGACGACACCCGGCTCGGCGCCGTCCGCCGCTGCGACGGCCTTCGCCGCCGCCTCGGACTGCGCCGCGTGCTCGGCCTCGAGGTCGACGCCGGCGAGCTGCTGCCATGCGTCGAGCGCGGCCGCGAGCTCGGCGAGCTTCTTGCTGCGCCCCTCACCGCGACCCCGCGCGCGCTCGGCGCCGTCGGCGCCATTGACGGTGACGACGGCGATGAACGTGCGGTCGTGATCGGGGCCGCGGCCGGTCACCGCGTACGCGGGCACGGCATGGCCGAGCTCGTTCGCGAGCTCCTGCAGCACGGTCTTCGGGTCCATGAGGGCGCCGAGGCGCACGATGTCGCGGCGCAGCGGCGTCACCAGGCGCAGCACCAGCTGCTCGGCCGCGTCGTGCCCGGCCGAGAGGTAGGCGGCGGCGAAGATCGCCTCGACGGCATCCGCGAGGATCGAGTCCTTGTCGATGCCGCCCGTGAGGTGCTCGCCGCGGCCGAGGTGCAGGTAGCGGCCGAGGTCGAGGCCGCGCGCGACCTGCGCGAGCGCCTCGGTGGAGACGAGCACGTGGTGCAGGCGGGTGAGCTCCCCCTCCGTGAAGTCGGGGTACTCGCGGTAGAGCCAGGCCGAGATCGCCTGGCCGAGCACGGCGTCGCCGAGGAACTCGAGGCGCTCGTTGTGCGGGATGCGACCGTGCTCGTACGAGTACGAGCGGTGCGTGAGGGCGAGGTCAAGCAGCTCCGGCACGAAATCGACCCCGAGGCCGCTCGCCAGCTCGGCTGACGGTGCGGCGTCGGGGTCGACGTTCGGCACGTGCTGTCGTGCGGAGGTCAAGTCGCTTACGCGTCGACGACCTTGCGGCCCTTGTACTCGTAGTACAGGGGCGTGCCGGCGGCGTCCTCGACGAGCTTCGCGCGGTGCGGGAGGCTGTAGGTGACCTTGCCGTTCTCGACGGTCTTGACGAGCGTGGGGGCCTCGGCCTTCCACTGCGAACGACGCGAGCGCGTGTTCGAGCGGCTCATCTTGCGCTTGGGGAGAGCCATGGTGGCTCCTTCCTGATCTGATTCTTCGTCTGTGTGTTCAGCGGGCCCGCGTCCCCTGCCCGTCGCTCTGGCGAGTTCGGGGCGGCTCGCGGTGGGCGCGCGGCGGCTCGGTGTTGCCGGCTCTGCCTAACGCTCGTCCGCTTCCTCCGAGTGCCCGGTGGCTGCGGGCTCCTCACGAGGGGGTGCTGAAGTCTCGAACGATGCGAGCGCCGCCCAGCGAGGATCCACCTCGGCGGCCTCCTCGGGGAGGGGCTCGGTCAACTTCTCGCCGGTGGCGGGGTCGAGTCCGGGGCAATCCGGCCGGTCTAGCGGCTGGAACGGCAGTGCGAGCACTACCGCATCGCGAATGGGCGGCTCAAGGTCGACAGTGTCGTCGTGAACCTCGTATTCGAGATCTTCGCCACGAGAATACGCGAAAAGCTCGGCGAAATCGACTCGGAGGGTCTCCTCGATGGGAGCGAGGCACCTGGCGCACGTGCCCTCGGCGTCCGCGACGACCTCCGCGGTGGCGAGGATGCCGTCGTGGAGCGTCTCGAGCCGGACCTTGACGTCGAGCGGCGAGCCCTCGGGCACGTACATGAGCCCCTCGCCGATGCGGTCGGGCACGGTCAGCTCGAGCTCGAGCTCGCGCATCGATCCGGGCTTCCCGATGATGGTCGCGACGTTCACGACGTATGGAGATGCAGACACGTCGGCGAGTGTACGGGGTCGCACGGGGAGGCCGCTGACGCGCGGGCCCAGCCCGGCTCCCGGGCTACTGGATCCCGGCGGCCTCGATGCGGGTGTCCTGGTCGCCCTGCAGGTACTCGTGCACGACGGGCGGCACGTAGGGCGAGACGTCGCCGCCGAGCGCCGCCACCTGCCGCACGAGCGAGCTCGAGACATGCGCGTGCTGCGGGTTCGGCAGCATGAACACGGTCTCGATGCGCGAGAGGTCGCGGTTGACGATCGCCATGGGCGTCTCGTAGTTGACGTCGGACTGCGAGCGGATGCCCTTGACGATGACGCCCGCCCCCACGTCGGTGCAGTAGTCGACGAGGAGCCCCATCGACCAGCTCGCGACGCGGATGCTCCCGCGGATGTGCGCCTCGGAGATGGCCTGCTCGATGAGCTCGACGCGACGGGAGATCGGCAGGAGCGCCTGCTTGCCGGGGTTGTGCACGACGACGACGTGCACCTCCTCGAAGACGTTGGCGGCACGCGCGATGACGTCGAGGTGTCCGAGCGTGACGGGGTCGAACGAGCCAGGAACGACGGCGATTCTGGTCATGGCACAAGCCTATGGCGTCGCGGATGCGCGATGCCGGGGTCGGCAGGGTCGGTGGACGCCGCCGCGCCCCGGACGGGGCGGGCGCGCGCCGAAAAACCTGGCGCTCAGGGAAACAGATGCGCGCATTTGCCATCTGTTCCCGTGAGCGCCAGGTTTTCGCACCGAGCGGTGACGAGCGGCCCGGTGCCGGGGGCAGCTCAGGCGTCCAGAGAGCCGCCCGCGCCGCTCACGCCCACAGCCCGTCGCCCGGGAACCCGCCCGCGCGGGCATCCGTCGTCGCGCCGGGCGGCACGGCGAAGACCGCGCTGCCGATCGGCGTCGTCCACTCGTTGAGCAGGTCGCCCTCGGCGAGCCGGCGCTGCACGGGCAGGAAGTCCGCCACGAGGTCGGCCTGGAATGAGACGAACACGAGGCCCGACTCGTTGACCGCGGCGCCCGCGCCGCCCGCGCCCGGCACGACGGCGTCGTAGTTGTAGGGGCGGCGAAGCAGCCGGGAGGGCGCCAGGTCGTCGCCGCGCGAGCGCCGCACGTGCGACATCGGGTGGATGACCGTGAACCCCTGCGGCGTCGTGGCGGCGAAGTCGGGCTCGTCGAACTCGTGCTCCCCCGTCAGCGGCGCGCCCGAGCCGAGCCGGCGGCCGATCCCGGCCTCCCGACCGGGCCGGTCGACCTGATCCCACGTCTCGAGGTCCATGCGGATGCGGCGCACGACCATCGAGGTGCCCCCGACGAGCCACGCGGGGACGGCCGCGGACTCCTCCCGCATCCACACGTGCGCGTCCAGCTCGGCGTCTCCGCGCGGCACGACGGTGCCGTCGACCTGGCCGAAGAGGTTGCGCTGGGTCGTGCCGTCGCCCACCGCGCCGCGCGCGTTGCGGAACCCCGCCTGCACCCAGCGCACGGTCGCGAAGTCGCGCGCGCTCTTGAGCAGCACGCGCTGGACGTGCGCGAGGGCGAGCGGATCGTCGCAGCAGATCTGCAGGAGCAGGTCGCCGCCCGACCAGGCATCCTCGAGCGCGTCGATCGGGAAGGGCTCGAGCGGCGCGAGCCAGGCGGGGCGGCGGGCCGGGTCGACGCGGTCGACGAGCCCGGGCCCGAAGCCGAACGTGACCGTGAGGTTCGCCGGGGCGATCGCGAGCTCGGGCTCCTGGTCGGTGACGGGGGCGCGGCCCTCGGCGAGGCGGGCCGCGTCCTGGCTCAGGATGCGCAGGAGCGAGCGGATCCGCTCGCGGCCCGTCGTCGGGGCGAGGTCGAGGCTCACGAGCGAGGCGTGCGCCTGCGGGGGCGTCGCGACGCCGGCCTGGTGCGCGCCGGCGAACGGGCGCGTCTCTCGGCCGAAGAGCGCGGGGTCCGGCGCGTCGGCGCCCGCCGCGGGGGCGGATGCCGTGGCATCCGCCCCCGCGGCCGTCGCGCCGCCGTCCGTCCCCGCGGTCAGGCCGCGGACGGCGGCCTCTCCCCCGAGCACAGCCGCCGCCGTGCCCGCCGAGAGGCCGAGGCCGCCGAGTAGGAGATCGCGCCGGGACACGCGCATCGTGCGCGCGAGGCGCTCGGCGATGCGGTGGCGGGGCGGTCGCGAACCCGCGGCGTCCGGAGACGGGCCGGTCGACGCGCCCGGAGCGCCCGGACCCTTCCTCGGCGTCGGCGGCGACGTGTTCGCAGTCCCGCGGGTCACGGCGTCGGCACGGCCGTGCCGCCGTGCCCGGCGTGGTCGGGCGCGTAGGTCTCCTGCGCGCCCGTGTACGAGCGAGCGGGCGCCTGGATGCGGCCCGTGCGCCCGTCGGCGGTGGTGAACTCGAGCTCGATCGAGCTTCCGGGCTCGATCGCCTGGGCGAGGCCCATGAGCATGAAGTGGCTGCCGCCGGGCTCGAGCATGAGCGAGCCGTGCGCGGGCACGACGAAGCCGCCCTCCTGGGGCTGCATGACAGAGGAGCCGTCGGACTGCACGACCGTCTCGTGCAGCTCGACCATGCCGACGCCGGCGGCGGCCGCGGAGGCCGAGACGACGGTGATGTCGGCGTCGGTCTCGTTCATGAGCATCGCGAAGGTCGCGGTCATCTCGCCCGCGGCGGCCGCCTTCGTCCAGGCGTCGTGCGCGACGAGGCCGGCGACGCCGGTCTCCTGCACGTCGCCGGCGGTGTCGGCGCTGCCGAGGGCGGCGGATGTCGTCGCGGTGCTCGTCGCGGAGGCGGCGGGGCCGCCCGCCGCTGCGCTGCACGCCGTGAGGCCGCCGAGCGCGAGGCCCGAGGCGAGGAGCAGCGTCGCGAGGCGAGGAGCGCGGGCGTTCGTCGGGGCGCTCAGGGGGTTCCTGGGGCTCATGCGCGGGTCTCCTCGTCGGTGTCGCCGGTCTCGCGGCGAGTGCGGCCGGCGGCGGATGCGGCATCCGCTGCGGCATCCGACGCGTCGCCGTCCTCGAGGTCGTCCTCGTCGCCGGCGCCGCTCACACGGCCCTTCGCGATGAAGGCGAAGACGACCGCGAGCACGACGACGAGGCCGCCGACGCCGATAGCCACGGGGATCCACGAGGGCGCTCCCGCGTCGGCGGCGGGCGCCGACGCGGCGGTCGCGACGGGCGCGGTCGACGCAGCCGCGTCGGCGGACGCGTCGACGGGCGCCTCGGACGCCGGGGCGGTCGCCGCGGGTGCGGACGCGGGCGCCGACGGGATCTCCGTGGGCACCTCGGCGGGGGCATCGGCGCGCACGCCGAAGCGGATCTCGCCCGAGATGGGGTGGCCGTCCTCGGAGACGACGCGCCACAGCAGCGCGTAGCCGCCATCCGGCAGCGCGGGCAGGGGCTGCGCCAGGGTGCCCTGCGCGACCGTGAAGGAGCCCGGCAGGGTCAGGCGGCGGCCGGAGCCGTCGACGAGGGCGACCTCCGAGCCGACGGCGAGGATGTCGCCGGAGAAGACGATCTCGGCGCTCGTGGGCGCCTGCTCGAGGCGCTCGCCGTCGGCGGGCGTGCTCGAGACGACGGTGTCGTGGGCGGATGCGGGCTCGGCGCCGAGCGCGAGGGAGCCGGTCGCGGCGAAGGCGAGGGCGACCAGGGCGAGGGCCGCGGCGCGCAGACGCGCGGTCGCGGGTCGGATCGTGCGGCGCGAGAGCGCGCCGGCGTGGGCGGACGGGATTGCGTTCAAGGATCGTTCCTTACGAGAGGGAGGCGTGTCGCGAGGCGCTTGCGGAGCGGCGATCGAGCGGCAGGGCGGCCGAGCGATCGCGCGGCGCCGGGCCGACCCGAACGGCGCCGGGCCGAAGCGGACCGGCCGGGGCCGAGGCCGGATGCGGGAGTCGGCCGACCGGCCGCGCTGCGCATCGCCGCGTGCTGCGGGCATCGCGGCGGGACAGCAGGATGCCGCCTCGCCGGGTCCGTCGGACGCGGATCCGTGTGCGAGGGCGGCGACCGGTGCGCCACGTTCACGGCACCGGGCTCGATGCGTGCGGAGCCGCCCGGCCGAGCCGAACCCGACCGTCTGTTCCAGCTCGGTGGACCGAGCCCGGCCGGCAGGCCGGTTCGCCCGTCGCGTCGCGACGAGGTGCGTCGGGTCGACCGAGCTCGGCCGCAGCCGAGGGCACGAACGGCCGCGGACGGCCGTCGCCGCGCGGCGTCGGCCGTCCGCACGCCTCGGACGAGGCGGACGGGAGCCGGGCCGTGCTTCGAGCATCCGGTGCTGCGATCGCGTCACGAGCGCTGCGATCCGGCGGGTGCGGGGTCGCGGGGTCGCAGACACGCCGCATGATGGTGGGCGCGCGGAGCGGGCATCCGTCGGCGAGCGATCTTGCTCGCACGATGGGGTCGGCGTTCGACGGCCGTCCGGCCGGTGCCGGTCCGCCTCGCACGCTCCGCGCGTTCAGGATGCGATGGCGGACGCGAGCACGGGAGGGCCGCGGGGCGCGGCGAGGCGCAGGGCTCCTCGCGCGCGCAGGCGGCGAACGGTGCCGCGCACCGCGACGGCCGTGCGCCTGGGTGCGCGGACGACGAGGTCGAGCACGCGCACGATCGACTCGACTGCGCGCTGGGACAGCGAGACGAGGCCCCGCGCGAGGCTCATGCCGTACCAGGCCAGGAGCGTCGTGGCGACGGCCGCGAGCGCATGGCCTGCGAGCATGCCCGGTGCGAGCGCGTGCGCGAGGTGCGCGGATGCGCTCAGCGCGGCGTCCGCCCCGGGACCGGCGTCCGCTGCGAGGAGCGCGGCCGCCGCGTCGACGCTGTGGACGTGCGCACCGGGCACCGGCGCGACGACATCCACGGCGGGCCGGGCACCGTCGGCGACGGCGAAGATCGAGTGGAGCACGCCCTGCGAGGCGGCCACGGCGGCCGCGACGCGCGGCCGGGAGACGCGCCGGCCGACGAGCGGCACGCACACGACGGCGGCCAGCACGATGCTGACGACGATCGCGAGCGCGGGGATCGTCTCGTCGGCGGCGATGCCGTGGGAGACCGCCGCGGGGACGACCGCGACCGTCGCGGCGCCGTACCCTCGCAGCAGGAGCCCGGCGCCGTGGCGTCGCGGTCTCGGGGAGCTCATGGCCCCAGGATACGCGGATCCTCTCCCGCCGTCGGAACTCCGGCCGGTCCCGCCTGCCTGGCGCGCCGAGCGGACTCAACGTGCTCAGGGGTCCGGCAGCAGAGATTCCGCAGGCGAGGCCGTCCCAGCCGGCTGAACTGGTGGGCGGGCCGGGCCACCGGGCCTCTCGAGGAGGCGAGCTCGCGCACGCACCCGTCCATCTCGCCGAACCCGGGCGCCTGAGCGAGGCTGCGGCACTATTTCGCGCAGCTCGGCCCAGAGACCCGACTTCGGCGATCGGACGAGCAGCAGACGATCGGGCCCGGCGCCACGCGGAGGCACGCGGCGAGCGCCGGCCGATCACGAAGCCCCAGCCCGGCGCGGCACCGCTCCCGCCCCGATTCCGCCGAACCCGGGCGCCTCAGCGAGGCTGCGGCACTATTTCGCGCGGCTCGGCCTAGGCGCCCGAGTTGGGCGGCGGAGAGCGGCCGAGAGACGCCAGCGGCGCGGGCCGCGGGCCGCGCTGCAGCCGAGGCCCAGGCCCTCGCCGAGTGCCACGCGCCGAGCCGCACAACTCTGGAGATATGCGGGGGTCGAGGGGCGGAAACGGGTTCAGCGGGCCGGAATCTCCAGAGTTGGGCGCGGCCGGTCGCCAGCGGCAGCAGTGCCGCAGCCGACCGCAAGCCTCAGAACCGCACGCCACACGACGCACGACGCACGACGGCCGGGCGCCCCGGGCGCGCCTACCCCTTCGCCATGAAGGCGAGCGCCTCGGGGTCGAAGCGCCGCAGGGCGGCGATCAGCCCCCGGTGCTCCGCGAGCCGGGGATCGGCCTCGAGCAGCTCGGTGGCCTGCATGCGCGCCGTCTCGATGACCTCGGCGTTCTCGACCACGCGCAGGAAGCGCAGCGACGACCGTCCGCCCGACTGCCGGGCGCCGAGCACGTCGCCCTCGCGGCGCTGCTCGAGGTCGATCTCGGCGAGCGCGAACCCGTCGAGGGTCGAGGCCACCGCGTTCACCCGGTCGCGCGATGGCGTCTCGGGCAGTGCGCGGGTGACGAGCAGGCAGAGCCCCGCGTGGCTCCCCCGGCCGACGCGGCCGCGGAGCTGGTGGAGCTGCGAGACGCCGAAGCGGTCGGCATCCAGGATGACCATGGCGGAGGCGTTCGGCACGTTGACGCCGACCTCGATGACGGTGGTGGCGACGAGGATGTCGATCTCGCCGCGCTCGAAGGCTCGCATGCGGGCGTCCTTCTCATCGCTCGGCAGCCGGCCGTGCACGGCCTCGATGCGCAGCCCCCGCAGGTCGGGTCGTTCGCGCATGAGCTCGAGCGTCGCCTCGACGGATGCGACGAGGGGCGCGTCCTCGCCGGGGGCGGCGAGCGCCTCCTGCGTCGTGCGGGAGGCCTTCGCGCCGGTCTTGGCGCCGGTACTCCTCCCCTTGCCGCGCTTCGGCGCGTCGTCCTCGAAGTCGGGCTCGACCTCGCCGGCGACGATCGCCGGGCACACGACGAACGCCTGTCGGCCCTCGGCGACCTCCTCGGCGAGCCGCCCCCAGACGCGCTCGATCCACTTCGGGTGCTCCCCGAGGCCGACGACGTGCGTCTCGATGCCCGCGCGCCCCTGCGGGAGCTCGGCGATCGTGGAGACGTCGAGGTCGCCGAACACGGTCATGGCGACCGTCCTCGGGATGGGGGTCGCGGTGAGCACGAGCACGTGCGGCGGATGCGTCGCCTTGGCGCGCAGCGCGTCGCGCTGCTCGACGCCGAAGCGATGCTGCTCGTCGATCACCACGAGCCCGAGGTCGTGGAAGGCGACCTTGTCGCCGAGCACCGCGTGCGTGGCGATGACGATCCGCGCGTCGCCGGAGGCGATGCGCGCGAGGGCGGCGCGGCGGTCCTTGGCCGGCATCGAGCCGGTCAGGAGCGTCGGCATGAGCCGCGCCGAGAGGTCCGGGCCGAGCGACTCGGCGATGGATCGCGCGTGCTGCGCGGCGAGCACCTCGGTAGGCGCGAGCAGCACCGACTGGCCGTCGGCGTCGGCGACCTGCAGCATGGCGCGGGTCGCGACGAGCGTCTTGCCCGAGCCGACCTCGCCCTGCACGAGCCGGTGCATGGGCACGTCGGAGGCGAGCTCGCGCGCGATGTCGGCGCCGACGGCGAGCTGGTCGCCGGTGAGCTCGAAGGGCAGACGCGCGTCGAAGGCATCCAGGAAGCCCGCGTCATCGGCGCGACGGCGAGTGGCCTCGTCGCGTCGCGCGGCCATGCGGCGGCCGACGAACACGGTCTGCAGGAGGAACGCCTCGGTGAAGCTCAGCGCGCTGCGGCACTGCGGGATCTCGTGCTTCGACGACAGGTCGTGCAGACGGCGCACCGCCTCGTCGAGCGAGAGCGAGTGCACCGCCCGACGGGTCTCGGCGGGCACCGGATCGGGGATCTCCGGGATCAGGTCGAGGAGGGTCTCGACGTCCGTGCGGATGACGGTCGACTGCAGCCCGTTCGCGGCGCTGTAGATGGGGATGAGCTCCTGCGCGAACTCCTGCGCGATGCGGTCGTGCATGGCGCTCCAGCCCTCGGCCGCGTCGGGCACGCGGGCGATCTCCGGGTGGGCGAGCTCGACGCGCTGACCGCGCACCTTGGCGACGCCGCTGAAGAGCGCGAGCGAGCCCCTCGGGAACTGGCTCGCCCAGTACGGTCCGGGTCGGCCGAAGAACACGGCGTAGACCTGGTGCCCCTCGCCGTCCTCGATCGTGAACGTCGTGTACTGCTTGCCGCTGGCGCGGCCGGTGAGCGTGTTGGCCCAGGCCACTCGGCCCACGAAGGTGACGTGCTCGCCGATGGGCAGGTCGGTGATGGCGGTGAGCTCGCCGCGCTTGGCGTAGCGCCGCGGCACGTGCATGAGCAGGTCGTAGGCGGTGCGGATGCCGAGCGACTTCTCGTAGATCGCGAAGCGGTCTCGCCCGCGCGAGCGGCTCGACGGGAGGAGGTGCTCGAGGGGTTGGTCGAGCTCCTCGAGCGCCTCCTCCTCGAAGGCCCGGCGCAGGCCGGCGGCCGAGTCGTAGGTCACGCCCGGTCTCCTCGACGGTCGGCGTCGGCGCTCCGCTCCGGCTCCGCGGCATCCGCCGACGCGCCCTGCGGGGCCGTGCCCGCGGACCGGCCCGAGGTCGTCGGGCGCGCGGACGACGGCTTCGCGCGCCGCGCGACGAGCGAGGCGGGGGCGAAGCGGGCGCGCAGACGACGCGACCTCGTGGATGCCGCGCGCAGCGCCTCCTCGACGGTCTCGACGTCGTGCCAGAGACCCGCGCCGAATCCGTCGACGAGGCCGGGCGCGAGGCCGTCGTCGAGCGCGTCGGCGGGCCGCCCCTCGGGATCGAGGGCGCCGCCGGCATCCGTTGTGCTCGCGCGAACGTCCGCAGAAGTCGGCGCGAACACGGATCGCGGACCGGCGAAGGCCGCGAAGTCGGCTGCCTCGCGCAGCCGGCGGACGGCGGGCAGGGCGCGTTCGAGGTCGGGCGCGGACTCGGGCGCGACCGCGGCGCCAGCCGCCCCGCCGCGACCGGGGCCCGAGAGCGCCGCGACGAGTGCGTCCGCCTGCTCCTCATGGTTCGCGGTCGCGGGCACGCGGATGCCGAGGTCGAGCGCCTCGTCGCACACCTCGCGCCAGGCGACGAGCGCCGCGGCGGGCGACGACGAGGCGCCGCGAGCGCCTTCGCCGGCATCCGGT